>JADMIO011294160.1_pt1 | contig 70728 bp, 73 predicted proteins | sample 8958161 | NCBI WGS metagenome assembly JADMIO01 (sample SAMN16585339, study PRJNA669376) | soil metagenome | isolation source: Crop rotation soil | place: USA: Cullars Rotation, Alabama | collected 2011 | reverse complement strand
CGCGACAACTTGTCCACGTGGAATTCTAAGCTTAGGATCCCAATGTGCTGGAAAGCGGCGTCGCATCCATCGCATTCGCACAGGCGAACGAGCCACGTGAAGTGACACTGACCGGCACGCTGCAAGGCGGGCGGATCGCGATTGGCGGCGAGACCACCGGCTGGACGCTCGACTACCGCGATGCCACCGGCACGCATTCGGTCGAAGTGGAACTGCCGCGCGAAGTGATGACGCGCGCACAGAGCGGCGCTCGGGTCAGTGTGACGGGCTCGTTCGCCACCCGCCAGTACGTCGAACGAGGCGCCGTCCGCATCTTCCGCGTCACGCGATTCGAAGACGCGAAGCCAGCCGCGTCGACGGCGCCGGCGGCCGCACCGACTGCAGGGCGGCTCCCGCAGTTGACCATCGAGCAATTGAACCCGCAGCAGAAGGCGCTGGCCGATGAAATCCTGAAAGTCTCGAGCGTCGGCCTGGGCGGGCCTTACAACGCGATGCTGCGCAGCCCCGAGCTGGGCAAGCGGATGTTCGCGCTGCTCGATTACCTGCGCTTCAACACGTCGGTGCCGAAGCGGCTGAACGAATTCGCGATTCTCGTCCAGGCGCGCGTGTGGACGTCGCAGGTCGAGTGGCTGGCGCACTACCCGCTCGCGCTCAAAGAAGGCGTCGCCGAATCAACGCTCGCGGACCTGAAGGCCGGCCGGCGTCCGGCGTCGATGAAACCCGATGAAGCTGCCGTCTATGACCTGTGCATGGAAATCTCGACGACGCACCAGGCGAGCGACGCGACGTACAAGCGCGCCGCACAGTTCCTCAACGAACAGCAGCTCGTCGATCTGCTGACGCTCACCGGCACCTACACGACGCTCGCCATGACGATGAACGCGTTCGCGCAGAACGTTCCACCGGGGGTGACACCGCCACTGCAACCGTTGCCGGGACGCTGACACATGCTCGAAGCACATCACCTGGTGAAACGGTTCTACGGCGCCGCGGCTGTCGATGATGTGAGCCTTGCGCTGAAACCTGGCGCGGTGACGGGCTACCTCGGACCGAACGGGTCGGGGAAGACCACCACTCTCCGCATGCTGACAGGCCTCATCGAGCCCACGTCAGGCAGCGTCACCTTTCACGGCACGCGGATCGGCGACGATCTCGTCGCATTCCGGCGTCACGTCGGCTACGTTCCCGAAGAGCCCTACCTGTATCCGTTCCTTTCGGGTCGCGAGTATCTCGAACTGGTCGGGCGGCTGCGCGAGATGCCCGAGCGGCTGCTGCGCGACAAGATTCCCGCGATGCTCGCGCTGCTCGGCATCGAATCCGCCGCGGAGCAATCGATCAGTTCGTACTCGAAAGGCATGAAGCAGAAGGTGTTGATCTGCGCCGCGCTGCTCCACGATCCCGACATCGCGATTTTCGACGAGCCGGAGTCGGGTCTCGATGTCGGCAGCGTGCTCGTGCTGCGGCATCTGGTGCAGGTGCTCGCCGCGAAGGGCAAGGCGATTCTCTACAGCTCGCACATCCTCGAAAGCGTGGAGAAAGTGTGCGAGAACGTGATCGTGCTGCACCGTGGACGCGTCGTCGCCGACGCATCGGTCCAGCACCTCAGGACCGTGATGTCGCGCGGCTCGCTCGAGGAGGTGTTCTCGCAGCTGGTGCTGAGCGAAGATCCCGAGCGCACGGCCGCCGATTTTGCGGCGGTGGTCGCCACGCATTAGCCGCCATGGGTGCCCGCGGCGACGCCCGGCGGTTGCTGCGGACACACTTCCTGCGACGACTGCTCGACAACGACCTGCTTTCCCCGAACGCCGACCGGCACGAGGTACTGGTGCTGCTCGCCGCGGCACTCGCGGTGCCGGGCCTGGTCGTCACCGTCGTGCTGCTCGGCCAGAAATATGTCATCGGCATTCCGACGCCGGCGCTGACGGCCGTCGCGGCGCTCGACGACAAGTTCCTTTACATCTCGGCGTCGATGCTCGTCATGGCGCTGATTGCCGCCGTGCAGTGGGATGCGCTCGCGCTCGACGAGCGCGACACGGCGATCCTCGGACCGCTGCCCGTGTCGCCGCGGGACATCGGACACGCGAAGCTCGCGGCGCTCGTGACGTTCGTCGCGGCGTTCGCCAGCGTCCTCAACGGCGCGCCGAGCGTGATCTTTCCGCTGCTGACCGTCTCGCACTTCCACGTGGATATCGTCTCGCTGGTGCGGATGATCGCCACGCACGCGGTCGTGACGATGGCGGCGGGCGCCTACGCCTTCCTCACCGTGCTCCTTCTGAGGGAGCTGTTGCGTCTGCTGGTGCCCGGCGGATGGTTCCACCGCGTGTCGGCGGCCGTGCAGGCGGCACTCGTCATCACGCTGGGCACGACCCTCCTGCTGCTGCCGATCCTCGCGTGGGACGTGCCGATGAAATGGCTCGCCGCGCCGTCTGCATTGCGCACGATTCCGCCCGCCTGGTTTCTCGGGCTCTACGAAACCGGAACCGGCAAGGTCACACTCACGATGCGAGGGCTGCGTCTGCGCATCCCGGCCGCCCTCGTGGCGCCCGAAGCGAAAGCGCGTCTGCTCTACGACTCGCTGCTCCCGCGGTTCGCCGACCTCGCCACGGTCGCCGTACTTGCGTTTACGGCGACGACGACGGCGGCCCTTGCGTTAAACCTGTGGAACAACCGGCGGCTGCCGCAGCCACGCACGGTGGCTGCGGGGCGTCGCGGCGTCTTGAAAGCGCATGTCGCGCGCCTGATGGCCACCGCCGTCGTCCCCGCACCGCTGCAGCGCGCCGGGTTCTTCTTCACGCTGCAGACCCTCGTGCGCAGCGCGCCGCATCGCATGGCCGTGGCCGCCGCTTGCGCCGTCGCCACCGCGCTCACCGTCGTCCTGATGCAGGGCGCCGCTCCGGCGACCGCGGCATCGGTCATCCCGCTGCGCGTGCTCGCGGTGCAGACGATCGTCATCGTCGTCGTGCTGGCCGGAGTCCGCCAGGCACTCACTATTCCCGCGGAGCTGCGTGCGAACTGGATCTTTTCGATGGCGTGGAACGAGGAGGTGCAGCCGTTCGTGCGAGGGGTGAAGCGCGCGGTGGTCGCGGGTGTCGTTCTGCCGCTGGCGGTCGCGCTCTGGGGCCTGCACGCGGCGGTGCTGGGCCCGCTGATCGCGACGCAACATATCGCCCTCGGCGTGCTGCTGTCCCTGATCGCCATCGAGCTGCTGGTACGGCCACAAAAACTGCCACTCACCTGCAGCGCCCACGCGGGCAATGTCAAGGCGCTCGCGCCGATCTACGTTCTGCTGCTGGTGTTCGGCGCGCTCACGCTCGCGTCCGTCGAGCGCTGGGCGCTGGCGGACGTCGAGCGCTTTGCGGCCGGGGTGTGTTGTCTCGTTCTCATTTATGGCCTGGCCCGACTATCCCCCGTCCGCCGTACTCCACTCCTCTCGAGGATCGAGGCCGACGACCTCGCGGAAATGCCCACACAACGCCTTGGTTTGGGCGAACCCGTCTAAACCGGCCGGTGCCCGGCTGGCACACCGATTGAACTTAGGGACGGCATGAGTCGATCGTCCACCCAGCGCCAACCCCGCCGCCTCCTTCGCTGGATCTTTCAGCGCGGCAACCACCAGCTCACGTGCCGCGTGGATCAGCGACCGGGCGAACAGACCTTCACGCTCTCACTGATGCTGTTATCGACCGGCGGCATGGGCATCGCCGAAACGTTCACCAGCGCATGGAGCGCCTTCCGTCGACACGCCATCATCGCTTCCGAGCTGCGGCGCGCCGGCTGGAGACTTGCCGCCTACACCGCCGACTAATCGAAGGACCACGGGTTATGCCGCTGTTTACATTCGCGCCGCCGCCCACACCCGAGCACACGCCGACACCGTGCCCGATTTGTCAATCGGACGAAGGGGTGCCGATGTACGCCACGTCACGCGCCCAGTACTTCCGGTGCACGTCGTGCCGGCAGATCTGGGCATCGCACACGGACAACGATCACCCCGCGCCAGCCGCGGCCTGATTACACCGGTTTCGGAACCGCCTGCACCGACAGGCTGACCTTCACCTCGTCGCCGACGAGAAAACCCCCGGTCTCGAGCGCGGCATTCCAGTTCAACCCGTAGTCCTTGCGATTGATCGTCACGTCGGCTTCGAACGCGATGCGCTCGTTGCCCCACGGATCCTTCGCCTTCCCCAGGAAGCTCACGTCGAAGGTCACCGGCCGCGTCACGCCGTGAATCGTCAGGTCGCCGGTGAGATCGAACCCGGAGGCTCCTTTACGGGTAATCGAGCGGCTCGTAAAGGTGAGCGCCGGGTTCTTCTCGACGTCGAAGAAATCCGCAGAGCGCAGGTGGTTGTCCCGATCGGACTCGTTGGTGTCGATGCTCGCCGCCTTGATCGTCGCGTTCACGGACGACTGCTCGGGATGCTGTTCGTCGTACTCGATGGTCCCCTCGAAGTCCGAGAAACGTCCGCGCACCTTCGTCAGGAGGTGGCGTACCTGAAACGTGACTTCCGAATGCGCTTTGTCGATGGTGTAGGTCGTTTTCGTTACGGTCGCAGTGCTCACGAGTTGCTCCTTTGCGTCTGTCCGCCGGCCGTGCCCGGGGCGAGGCGGACATGTGCGCCCCAGGGATCGGTAATGAGGTAATCGCTGCCGTCCGCGCGGACCTCGAAGCCCGCGCGCGCGGCGTTGGCCGCCGCTGCGGCGGCATCGGCGGCGGTCGGCAGGCGCAGCTCCCATTCGAGGAGGCGCGCATCATCGGCGGTGGCGGCCGGCGCGCCCGCCGCCCACGTGTTCGTGCCGACGTGGTGGTGATAACCGCCGGCCGAGAAGAACAGCGCGCCTGGATAGCTCCAGACGACTTTGTCGAAGCCGAGCGCGTCCTGGTAGAACGCCTCCGCCTCCGGGAGCGTGCTGACATAGAAATGCACGTGTCCGATGGTCGTACCCGCGGGCATCCCATCCCAGCGCTCGCCGCCGGCGGCGCGGACGAGCGAGCGCAGGTCGAGTGGGTCGGTCGCCATCGCGATCTCGGGACCGTGCGTCTTCCACTCCGAGCGAGGACGATCGGCGTAGACCTCGATGCCGAGCCCGTCCGGATCGGTCAGGTACACCGCTTCGCTCACGAGATGATCCGCCGAACCCGCATACACGCCCGCGTCGCCGAGATGCGCGACGAAGCGGCCCAACGCTTTTCGATCGGGAAGCAGAATCGCGAAGTGATAGAGCCCGATCAGGCCTCGTCGCGATACGCGCCGGATGCCGCGAAGCTCGTGCAGCTCGACGAGCACGGGACCGTTGGCGGGACCGAGTGCCGCGCGCGTGTTTTCGAGTGAGAGCACGCTGAATCCGAGGACCCGCGTGTAGAACGCGAGCGACGCCGCGAGGTCACTTACCTGCAGCCGGACGGCGCCGACTCGCGCGTCGTCCGGAAGGCGATAGCCCGCGGGGTGGATGCCGATGCTCTGGAGCTGTGTTGCCATTGTCATAACATCAGTTGTGATAACACTCATTCACGCTGAAATATTCCCTCATGCGCGCCGCCGGACAATCTCCAGCAGCGATATCAACGTGCGCAGCTGCGAGTCGTCGAGATGGCCGAGCTGCTCGTCATGAATCCTGTCGATCTGGTGCTGCACCTCGTCGAGCAGGTTCATCCCCGCGCGCGAGATGCGTGTCACGACGTACCGGCGATCGTCGCCTCCCCGCTGCCGCGCAATGAACTTCGCGTCTTCGAGACGATCGAGCAGGCGCGTCACGTCGGGTACCTGCCTTACCAGGCGCTGGCTGATCTCGCTTCGGCACAGGCCACCGGGCTCGGCACCGCGGAGAATCCGCAGCACGTTGTATTGAGTGCTCGTAATGCCCTGCGGCTTGAGCGCGCTTTCGAAGGCATGCTCGAGGACCGCGGCCGTTCTCAGAATGCTGAGGTTTGCCTCTTCCTTGAGACTTCTGAACGGCTTCTGCTGTTTGAGTTCGCCCTGAAGCTCCGACGCCACGAAGCGATAATACGTGTGATAACACCTAATGTCAAGGCACCGGGTGAATTCTGTAATGGCTCGTGTGCGATCTGTTGACACGCGCGTTCAGAGTAGGACACCCACGTTTTCCGTGATTTCACGTGCAAATATGCAAGAAATCAAATGGGGCGCGACGGTCGCGTGCCACAATGGAACACTCACCCACAGTTTTGTGTTCAGGTCAAAAACCAGAACCTTCGGCGAAGCCCAAACAGCTCAGAGGCTTAGAGGAAAACGGCTGAGCGTGGCCGGAGGATTGCTCAGCAGTTCGCCGTGCTTACCCCCAAACGCTCTCTCTCCGTAGGTGTTGCTGCGCTCCTGCTCGGTGCGGCGGCCTCGCCGGCCGCGGCGGCCGACAAGGTTGACAGCGCCCTGCGCCAGGCCCTGAAGACGGGCGCGACGACACAAGCCGTCATCATCTCGGTCAATCCAGGATGCCGCGCCAGCGTCCGCGACGCGATCCAGCGGCACGGCGACACGATCCTCAGCGAGTACGTCGCGATCGAGGCGCTCTCGGCGCGCATTCATTCGGCTGATATCGATACGCTCGCCGCCAGCGGCTGCGTCAGAGCCGAATCGAGCGATGCGGCGGTTCGAGCCGACGGCAGCTTCGATACCACGACCAGCGCGGTGATCGATGCATCGGCGGCGCTGCAGTCGCCGACCACGTCGAACACGCTTCGCGACACGCTCGGCCTGCCGCACATCGCGTCGCAGAACCAGTCATTTCCGACGGGCGCCGGCGGTATCACGGCGGCGATCATCGACTCCGGAATTCAGCCGAACGCCGATTTCACCGGGCGCATCGTCGGCTTCTACGACTTCACCAAAGGCGGCGTATCGACAGCCGCCTATGACGACTACGGCCACGGCACGCATGTCGCGGGCCTCATCGGCAGCAGCGGCAAGCTTTCGAATTACGAGTACCAGGGCGTCGCGCCGGACATCAAGCTCATTGGCCTGAAGGTCCTCGACTCGCAGGGCGCCGGCAAGACCAGCGATGTCATCAGCGCGATCGAGTTCGTCGTCGCCAATAGGGTGAAGCTGAACGTTCAGATCATCAATCTCTCGCTCGGCCATCCCATTCTCGCCAAGCCGGAAAACGATCCGCTTGTGCAGGCCGTCGAGAAAGCCAGCGCGGCCGGCATCTACGTTCTCGTCTCCGCCGGCAACTATGGACTGAAGGCAGACGGCACGGTGGGCTACGGCGGCATCACCTCGCCTGGCAACGCGCACTCCGCGATCACGATCGGAGCGGCGGATACGAAGAACACGACGAAGCGCCAGGACGATGTCGTTGCGCCATTCAGTTCGCGCGGACCGACGTGGTACGAGGCGCTGCCCAAGCCCGACCTCGTCGCGCCTGGGACGCGTCTCGCCTCGGACGCGGCGATCGGCTCGACGCTTTACAACCAGGCGCTGGCCTCCGGAAAAATCAAGAAGAACTCGACGTTGCTCGTGCTCAGCGGAACGAGCATGAGCACCGCCGTCGCCACGGGTGTCGTGGCGCTGGCGCTGCAGGCGCACAACCAGGCCGGCTTCCACAAGCAGAAGGCGATCACGCCCAACTTCATGAAGGCGATCGTCGAGTTCACGGCCATCCCGCTCGCCGGTTTCGACGCGCTGAGCCAGGGCACCGGTGAAATCAACGGCGCGGGCGCGGTGACGATCGCGCGGGCGATCGACACCTCACGGTCGGCAGGATCGTGGTGGCTCGCGACCGGCGTCACCCCATCGACCCCGATCGGCAAGAGCAGCTACGCCTGGGCGTCGAACATCCTCTGGGGCGAGAACATCCTCTGGGGCGAGTCGGTCTACTGGAACTCCCAGTCGTGGGGCCAGAACATCCTCTGGGGCGAGAACGTCCTCTGGGGGGAGAACATCCTCTGGGGCGAGAACATCCTCTGGGGCGAGAACATCCTCTGGGGGGAGAACATCGTCTGGGGCGACGGCTTCATCACTGTGGTCGGTGGAACCAACATCCTCTGGGGCGAAGTCTCGGCGAGCAACATTCTCTGGGGCGAGAACATCCTGTGGGGTGAAAGCCTGGTTCGCGGCGACATCGTTCAGGGATTCTAGATGGACTGGAAAGCAACGCTTCCGCAACTCGAGGCGCGGCGCATTACGCTGCGCGAACCGCGGTTGGGCGATGCAGTCTGTTTGTTCTCGCTGCTCTCAACCGACGACGTGGCGCGGTTCATCTCACCGCCGCCGTCGACCGTCGAAGGGTTCGAACGATACATCACGTGGGCACAGCGGCAGCGGGCCGCTGGTCAGTACGTCTGCTTCGCCATCGTGCCTCGCGGCTCGGACATGCCGATTGGCCTCGTTCACGTCCGCGCGCTCGGTCCCGGGTTCGGGACCGCCGACTGGGGCGTCGCCATCGCGTCGGAATTCTGGGGCTCCGGCATCTTCAGCGAAGCCGCCGAGGTCATCCTCGACTTCGCATTTGGAGTCCTTCATATCCACCGTCTTGAAGCGCGCGCCGCGGTCTGCAACGCGCGAGGGAATGGAGCCATGAAGAAACTGGGAGCGGAACGCGAAGGCGTGCTGCGACACGCCTTCTTCAGAAACGGGGACTATCTCGATCAGGTGGTGTGGTCAATCCTGCGCGAAGACTGGCAGCAGCGGCAGCAGGACAAAGCCATCTGGGGCTCGTCCGTCATCCATTAGCCGGCGCGCTTCTCGAAACGTTCGGCGGCACGGGCTTTGGCGCGTGCCGCCCACTCCTCGCGATCCCGCGGCGTCGCCGTCGTCACCAGCGAATCAATCAAGCGTCGCGCCACGGCCGCGACATCCTCGACCGCCTGAGCGAAGGCCGCCTCGTTTGCCTTCGACGGCTTCGTGAACCCCGACAGCTTCCTGACGAACTGAATGGACGCGGCGCGAATTTCCTCGTCTGTCGCAGGCGGATCGAAATTGAAGAGCGTGCGAATGTTCCGGCACATGCCGGTCATTCTACGATGCTACCGGGCCGGAGCGGATGCGGGTGCAGGTGCAGCTTGATCGAAAGGATCGTTGGTCGGCGGCCGGCGCAGCGCGAGCCCGCAGAGGACGAGCACGAGGATGCCGACGATGATGGTGCCGAGCAGATAGCGGGCGGGTCGTGACATCAGCGCACCATCATTACATACGCGCCTCCGGCAGTGCGGGTTCCGCCGTCAGCAGCGCATCCCACGATGCATCACATCCCTCGGCTGCCTCCACCGGGGAGCGTTTCGGGCCGAGTGGTTCGTTGGCGGCAATCAGTTCCTCGGCCGCGGTCATCGACAGCGGGCGCGAGAACAGATAGCCCTGCGCGTGCGTGCATCCGAGGCGTTCGAGCTCGCGGGCCTGCACCTCGCTTTCGATACCTTCCGCGACGACACTCGTCTTCAGCGTGCGCGCGAGCGCGAGAATACTCTCGACGATGGCCGGCCGATCCGGCAGCAGCAGGCTCATGACGAACGAGCGGTCGATTTTCAGCGCGTCAACCGGCAGCCGGTGCAGATGGCTCAAGGACGAGCAGCCCGTGCCGAAATCATCGAGATAGATCTTCACACCATAGTCGCGGAGATCGCTGAGCACCATCGCGGCGATTTCGGGATTGTCCATCAACGCCGTTTCCGTCACCTCGATGCGGAGGTCCGAGGGATTGAGCCCCGACTTGCGCACCGCCTCGTGCACCTGGAACGGAAACGACTGCTGCATCAGCTGACGGCCGGAGGCATTGACGGTGATGCAGTTCAATCCCGCGGATGGGAAACGCCGCTGCCACTCGGCGAACGTCTGACACGCCTGCTGCAGCACCCAGTTCCCCATCGTGTCGATCACACCGAGCTCCTCGGCAATCGGCACGAACGTCGAGGGCGGCACGGGCTTGCCGTTGCGCGTCCACCTGACCAGTGACTCGAATCCGACGCACATGCCCGTAGCCAGCGTGACGATCGGCTGGTAGTGCACCTCGAACTCGTTGTGGTTGATCGCGTGGCGCAGATCGTTCTCGAGGTCGTGGCGTTCCCTGGCGAGCTCGTGCATGTCGGCGTCGAACAGCTCGTGCCGCGCCTTGCCGTTCGCCTTCGCCTGATACATGGCGGTGTCGGCGTCGCGCATGATCTCGTGCGGCCGCGTGTATTCGCGGTGCGCGAAGGCAATGCCGATGCTCGCCGACGTGAAGACGTCGCGGCCGGCCACGGTCAGCGGCTCACGCAGCGCGTCCTGAATGCGCATCGCGATGGCGTTGGCCTGCGACTCGTCACCGACGGTCGTCAGGAGGATCGCGAATTCGTCGCCGCCGAGACGGCCGAGACAATCGTGCGTGCGCAGGCACGCCTCGAGCCGGCGCGACACCGCAATCAGCAGCTCGTCGCCCGCGAGGTGCCCGAGGCTGTCGTTGATCACCTTGAAGCGATCCAGATCCAGGAACAGGACGGCGAAGCGCTCGCTCGTCCGCTTGAATTCTTCGAGCCGGCGGCCGAGGACCTCGAGGAATTCCGTCCGGTTCCGCAACCCGGTCAACGGATCGCGGTAGCCGCTCGTGCGAAGACGCTCCTGATCCAGCACACCTTCGGTGATGTCGGTTACCGAGCCGGCAATTCGCGACCGGCGGCGGCCATTTTCGGCGGCCGTCCCGCGGCATAGGAACCATCGGTACGAACCGTCCTCATGGCGCACGCGGTGCTGATGCTCGAGATGCGGCGTCTCGTTGGCGATGACCGCTTTCACCGCGTCCTTCAACGATTCCACATCCTCCGGATGGACGCGATCGAGCCACTGATCCGCGCGCGTGACCGCCGTATCGAGCGGCAGGCCGACGAGCGCTTTCCACCTGTCGGACACGTACATGTCACGCGTCCGCAGATCCCATTCCCACAAGCCATCCCTGGCACCGATGGCCGCCAGCGTCAGCCGTTCCGCGTGCTGCTTGAGCGAGCGTTCGGCCTCGGTTCGTTCTGTGATGTCCTGCCACAGCAGCGTCACGCCGTCGCTCACCGCAATGAGCTTCACCTGCAGCATGCGCACGTTGCTACTGCCGCCGAGCGTGAGGCGCACGAGCCGCGTCTGGCCGTCTTGAATCGTCAGTTCCAGCTCGCGCGGCAGCGCGCTGTCGCGCAACGCCGGTACGGCGGCGAGAAGGAGGCGCCCCACCACCCGGTCGCGAACGCATCCCGAGAGCCGTTCGAGCTCATCGCTCCACAGCCTCACACGCGCATTGGCGTCGACGACCGCAATGCCCTGCTCGAGCGCGTCAATCACCTCGACGCGGCGCTGGTCGTCTTCGCGGCGTGCGACGTAGTCGTTGTAGGCGCGCAAGGCGAAGAACAACGGCACGGCCGCAACGGGCACGAGCGCCCAGGCCCGATGGGCCAAGACCTCGACGAGTCCGACGGCAATCGCCGCGCCCACCAGGTAGGCGGGACACTCCCGAAGAACCACCATCCACCATGTGCGGTCGATCGGCTTCCTCGCAATCAGGGGCTCGACAACGCGCATCGCGAGGATCTTGACGAAGACGTAGGCGAGAACGGAAACGGCAACGGGAATTCCTTCAAACGGCCATTCGAAGGTGAGCCTGGCTCCCCCGGCCGCTTGATAGATGTAGGCCGCCACGCCGATAGCGGCGATCGTCGCCATACCGGTGTTGAGGCGCCGGCGAACGAGCACACCGACGCTGGTCACGAGCAGGGCTGCCGATGGTCCGAGCGCCAGCAGTGCACCGAACTCGACGACGAAGGGGGGCGGCATGGTGCCGCGGTCGTCAACGGTCGTGTACATTTCTGCGCGATCGATAGCAAGGTGGTTACCAGTTCTAATAAGTCATTAACCTGCTGCTGGAAAAAGACTTGCGGGCTTCCAGAGACCGCCGGCGTGCGCGCTCCCGACCAAAACCGTGATTCGCGTTGCGTTCCTGTGGGCGGAACGAAACTCTCGCCAGGCCGGCCACGTCCCTCGAGGGTCAGGCCGGTACGGATGCGGACGTTACACTGGCGAGATGAGGATAAAGGCCATTCTGTTCGACGCTGACGGCGTCGTGCAGCGGCCGACCGCCGACCGTCAAGCGCGGTTCGACGCGCTCATCGACGGCCCCGATGAAGACGTGTCGAAGTTCAAGAGCGAACTGTTCGCCATAGAGCGGCCCTGCCACAACGGCGGCGACTTCGTGTCGCCCATGCGCCAGGTCGTCGCCCGCTGGAAGTGTAACGGTTCGGTCGAGGACGTCCTGCGCGCGTGGACCGCGATCGAAATCGATCCGTCGATCGCCGCGCTGGTCAGGGCGGTGCGATCGTCGGGTATGCCGTGCCACCTGGCGACCAACCAGGAGCCCTATCGCGCGCAGCACATGCGCAGCGTCATGAACTACGGCGACCTCTTCGAGCGGCTGTTCTTTTCGTGCGAGATGGGCTGCTCGAAGCCGGATCCGCGATATTTCTCGCTGATCCTCGATTCGTTGCACCTCGAGCCGGGGTCGGTGTTGTTCATCGACGACGTCGCAGCGAACGTCGCGGCCGCTGCAAGCGTCGGCATTCGCGGTGAGATCTTCGCGCCACCCTTCGTGGAGGATGCGGCGGCCGAGATGCGCCGTCTGTTAGCGCGTCACCACATTCTCATCGGCGACTGAAAAAAAGGCCGCCCCACGCGTTTGCGTCCTGGAGCGGCCCCACCCGGCTAATGAAGATCGCCATCTCTATCGGCAGCGCCGCGCCGGCGGATTAGGCGCCCGTGCGACGCTTTTCCGTGCAAAAACACGAATGGCCGATCTCCCCGAGAAGGAAAACCGGCCACTCTTTTCGATCTTCTGGTCGGGGCGACTGGATTTGAACCAGCGACCCCTCGGTCCCGAACCGAGTGCTCTACCAGGCTGAGCCACGCCCCGACAACCCGCTAAGAATAGCAGATCACCGCACCGGGGTCGCGGCGTCGAGCGGGAGGCGCTCCAGATATTCGAGCGCATCGTGGGCGGTCATGTCCGGCTGCAGCGGCGTAATCGAGATGTAGCCGTCGCGCACCGCCTGGTAGTCCGAGCGATCGTGCGGCTCCCACTCGTTCTCCCCTTCCTCGATCCAGTAGTACGCCCGCTTACGCGGATCGATCCGCTCGTCCACGACGGTGATGTGGTTGCGCTTGGCCTGCACCGTGACGCGGAAGCCCTTGTTCGGCCCGAACGGCACGTTGATGTTGAGGAAGGTGAACTTCGGCATGCCGCGCTCGAGCGCCAGCTCCGCGACATAGGCCGCGGCCTTTGCCGACGGGCCGAATTCGTATTCGTTGCGGCGATGAAAATTCTGCGTCGAGACGGCGATCGCCGGAATGCCGAGCAGTGCGCCTTCGAGCGCGCCCGACACCGTGCCCGAATACGTCACGTCGTCACCGAGGTTCCAGCCCTTGTTGATACCGGAAACGATCAGTTCCGGCTTGCGCCCGATGATGTGCGAGATCGCGAGGTTGACGCAGTCGGTCGGCGTGCCGTCGATGCCGAAGGTCTTCGGCGCGATCGTCTCGATGCGCAGCGGACGACGCAGCGTCAACGCATGGCCAATCGCGCTCGCTTCCTGCATCGGCGCCACGATCGTGACGTTGCCGAGGTGTCCCAGCGCAGCCGCGAGCACCTTGATGCCCTCGGAGTGCACGCCGTCGTCATTGGTGACCAGAATGTCGTGCATCGGAATCTTTCATTCTATCGGTGCGAATGAAGAGCAGCAACACGGTGGCGAGCCCAGCCAATGCCGCACCGGTCATGAATGCCGTCGGGGCGCCAAAGTGTTCGTAGAGTTCCCCGAACAGCACGCTGGCGATCAACGCGCCGATGCCGATCGTCGCGTTGTACCAACCGAACGCGGCGCCGCGGCGATCGGCCGGCGTGAGATCCGCGATGAGCGCCTTCTCCGCTCCTTCGGCCAGCGCGAAGTAGACGCCGTAGAACAGGAACCAGGCGATGAACGCGGTCGCGCTGGTCGAGGTCGCGAAGCCGAAATAGACGAGTGCATAGACGACCCAGCCGGCGATGATCATCGGCTTGCGGCCATAGCGATCCGACAGTCCGCCTCCCCACGTCGAGAGGGACGCCTTCACCACGTGAATCGCAGCCCAGAGCAGCGGCACGAACGTCGCGCCGCCGAGCGCATCCGAAAGCCGCAGCAGCAGAAACGCGTCGGCGGAGTTGCCGAGACCAAACACCAGCAGCACGCCGAGCAGCGCAATGACCCGCGCCGGCAATTTGCCCGATTGGGATTTGGCGTTTGGGATTTGGGATTTTGCGTTTGGGATTTGGGATTTGGAGATTTGGGATTTGGGATTTATCTCCTCGTCCCCCACCGCCGCATCTTCGTCGACGAAGAACAGCAGCGCGACCGCGATGGCGCCGGGAATCAACGTCAGGCCGAAGAGCAGCCGGTACTGGTTCGGCAGAAAGAACAGGAACACGGTCGCGGCCAGCGGGCCGACGATCGCGCCGGTGTGATCCATGGCGTTGTGAAAACCGAAGATGCGCCCGCGCGTGCCCGGCGTGGCGAACTTCGCGAGCAGCACGTCGCGCGGCGCGCCGCGAATGCCCTTGCCGACGCGATCGAGCGCGCGGATGAGGAGTACCTGCGGCCACGACGTCGTCACCGCGATGAACGGACGCGCGAGCGAGGAAAGCGCGTAGCCGCCGATGACGATCGGCCGCCGCCGCGTGCTGCGGTCGGCCCAGTATCCGGAAACGACTTTCAGCAGGCTGTTGACGCCCTCGGCGACACCTTCGATGATGCCGAGCGAAAGGGCACCCGCGCCAAGCACACGCGACAGGTACACGGGCAGCAGCGGGTAAATGATTTCTGTCGCGGCGTCGGTGAACAGGCTCGTCCAGCCGAGGAACCACACTGGTCTTGGGATGGACGATTTTTCGGCCGGTTCTGGAGTCATCGTGGTTGATACCTTACGATCAGATCACGTGGCTACGCTTCAGGATGTGCTCTCGGCCCGGACGCGCGAGGCCGCGCCCGAGCTGGTTGACCCGCCGTCGCAGGTTGACATGCGGTCTGCCGCGGGGCGCACCAACGCGGTCCGCTGCCACGCCTGCGGTCACCAATGCCGCATTCCCGATGGCGCCGCCGGGGTCTGCAAGGTCCGGTTCAACGACGGCGGACATCTGCAGGTGCCGTGGGGCTATGTCGGCGGCGTGCAGTGCGACCCCGTCGAGAAGAAGCCATTCTTCCACGTGTATCCCGGTGCGCTCGCCTACAGCTTCGGAATGCTCGGCTGCGATCTGCACTGCAGCTACTGCCAGAACTGGGTGACGTCGCAGGCGCTGCGCGATCCACAAGCGGGAGCTCCGCCGCGCGACACCACGCCGCATTCGCTCGCCGAGGACGCCGTGCGTCAGGGCGCGAAGCTCGTCGTGTCGACCTACAACGAACCGCTCATTACCGTGGAATGGGCGACCGCCATCTTCAAGGTGGCACGCGAACACGGTCTCGCGACCGCCTTCGTGTCCAACGGCAATGGCACGCCGCGCGTCCTCGAATATCTGCGCCCGCACATCGACGCCTACAAAGTCGATCTGAAAAGCTTTGACGACAAGCGCTATCGCGAGCTCGGCGGGCGGCTGCAGCCGATTCTCGACACGATCAAGTGGCTGCACGATGCCGGCGTCTGGGTCGAAATCGTTACGCTGCTCGTTCCCGGCTTCAACGACAGCGCCGAGGAGATCGCGCGTCTGACCGGGTTCATCGCCGGCGTCTCGCCCGACATCCCGTGGCACGTCACCGCGTTCCATCAGGATTACCGCATGACCGATCCGGCGGCCACGACGCCCGAGATGCTGGTGCGGGCGGCGGACATCGCGCGCCGCGCCGGGCTGCGTTACATCTACGCGGGAAATCAGCCGGGACGTGTCGGCGCATTGGAGCACACCGGTTGCGCCGCGTGTGGCGAGCGCCTGATCACTCGCTCCGGATATTTGATCCGGGAGTATCGGCTCACGCCCGATGGCAGCTGCCCGCGCTGCAGCGCGAAGATTCCCGGGCGTTGGAGCACGCGCTTCGGAGGCCAGCGTACCTCGGCACCGTTTCTTCCACACGACCGCACGCGCCTTTCGGTCATATGAAACCGGCTGTGCTGCGGCCGTGAGAGAATCAGGTCCGGTTCCATTTCCATGATCCAGGATAGCTACGGCCGCCCGCTGCGGAATCTGCGTCTGTCGGTGACGGACCGCTGCAACCTGCGCTGCGCCTATTGCATGCCGGAGCAGGATTACGTGTGGCTGCCGCGGGAGGACCTGCTGCAGTTCGAGGAGATCGACGCGCTCGTCGACGTGTTCGTCGAACTGGGCGTGGACAAGGTGCGGCTGACCGGCGGCGAGCCGCTCCTGCGCCGCGACCTGCCGGTCCTCGTCAAGGACCTCGCCGCGAAGCCGCGCATCCACGACCTGGCGCTGACGACCAACGGCGTGCTGCTCGCGGATCAGGCCCAGGCGCTCAGGGACGCGGGCCTTCACCGCCTGACGGTCAGTCTCGATACGCTGCATCACGATCGCTTCGCGAGGCTGGCGCGTTTCGACGAACTGGATCGCGTCATCAACGGCATCGACGTCGCCGCGCGCATCTTCGGCGGCGTGAAAATCGACACCGTTGTCATCCGCGGCACCAACGAGGATGAACTCGTCGATCTGCTCGAGTTCGGCCGCGCCCGCAACGCGGAAGTGCGCTTCATCGAGTACATGGACGTCGGCGGCGCCACTCAGTGGTCGATGGATCGCGTCGTCTCGAGGACGCAGATGCTCGACGCCATCGCGCAGCGCTACGGCGCGCCCGCACCCATCAGCGAGGATTCGTCGGCGCCCGCGCGGCGCTACCGCCTGCCGGACGGCACCGTCTTCGGCATCATCGCATCGACCACCGCACCCTTCTGCGCCGACTGCGACCGCAGCCGGCTGACCGCGGACGGCGTGTGGTACCTCTGTCTGTACGCGACCGAAGGAACGGATCTGCGGCGTGCGCTTCGCTCTGGCGCAACACCGGCAGAGATCTCGTCGATCATTCGCTCGGTGTGGGAGAAGCGCCGCGATCGCGGCGCCGAAGAACGCCTGGCGAGTGGCTCCCGGTCATCGCTGATCCCGCTCGATCGTCTGAGACGCGATCCCCATCTCGAGATGCACACGAGAGGCGGTTGAGATCCGGCTTCAGCCGGACCGTGCCGGTAGTTCACAAAACTGATCGAATGCCGCGGTAAGCCGTTCGGCAATCTGCCGCGCGTCGCGGTTCTCGATGTCGCTCCGCTCCAGCATGAACACCAGCTTGCCGTCGCGCAGGATCCCGACCGACGGCGACGACGGCGGATACGGGGCGAAGTAGCCACGGGCGCGGTCCGTGGACTCGATGTCGGCGCCGGCGAATACGGTACCGACCACGTCCGGCTTGCGATCGTGCTGCAATGCCAGGGCGATGCCGGGCCGCGCTTTCCCGGCCGCGCATCCACACACTGAATTGACGACGATCATGGTGACGCCGGGCGCGGCGACGGCGGCATCGACGTCGGCCGGCGTACGCAGCTCCCGAACTCCGAGGCGCGTGAGCTCCGCGCGCATCGGTGCGATGAACATTTCCGGATAGGGCATGTAGCGATTCTAGCTCGCCTGCGCGTCGAGCACGTGGCGCACCTTGCGCAGCAGCTCCGCCGGGGTAAACGGCTTCTGCAGGAACGACGCGCTCTCGCCGAGCATGCCGTTACGTACGATGGCGTTGTCGGTGTAGCCGGACATGAAAAGAACGCGGATGTCGGGTCGGACGGCGCGCAGCTGGTCCGCGAGGTCGACACCACTCGGCCCGGGCATGATGAGGTCCGTGAGCAGCATGTCGATGCGATCGTACTTGCCGGCCAGGCGCATCGCCTCGTCCGCGTCGCTGGCTTCGATGACCGTATAGCCGGCGCGCAGCATGATCTCCCGCGCCAGCCGGCGGATCATCGGCGCATCCTCGACGAGGAGCACCGTCTCGGTGCCTTTCGACCACTGGCCGCGTGTCGGGTCCACTGCTGCTGGTGCAGCCGCTGCGGTTTCGTCGACGGGGAGATACATCTTGAACGTCGCCCCGCGTCCCTCCTCGCTGTACACCCAGATGTTGCCGCCGCTCTGCTTGACGATGCCGTAGACGGTCGCCAGGCCGAGACCCGATCCCTTGCCCGCTTCCTTGGTCGTGAAAAACGGCTCGAAGATGCGCGACTGAACCTCCTGCGACATGCCCATGCCGGTATCGCTGACCGACAGCCGCGCATACCGCCCGGGCCGCACGCCGACATGGTTCGCGCAATAGTCGTCGTCGAGCACGACGTCGGACGTCTCGATGGTCAGGCGTCCGCCGCGTGGCATCGCATCGCGCGCGTTGACGACGAGGTTGGCGAGCGCGGATTCGAGCTGGCTCAAGTCGGCGCGAATCGGCGGCAGGTCGCGGGAGCAGATGATGCGCAGGTCGATGTTCTCGCCGATCAGCTGCCGCAGCATCTCGGCGAGCGAGTGCACCGTGTCGTTGAGATTGATGCGCGTCGGGTGCAGCACCTGCCGCCGGCCGAACGCCAGCAGCTGGCGCGTGAGGGCTGACGCGCGGTTCGCCGCGGCGAGAATCTCCGCCGCGTTGCGCGACGCTACTTCGTTGTCCGACACATGCTCGGCGACGAGCGTGCCGAAGCCGACGATCGCCGTCAGGATGTTGTTGAAGTCGTGGGCGATGCCGCCGGCCAGCTGGCCGACGGTCTCCATCTTCTGCGCCTGATAGAACTGACGTTCGAGACGCTCGCGGTCCGCGAGCACCGCCGCCAGCTGCGCCTCGCTTTCGCGCAGCGCCTCCGACACGCTCGCCTCGGTGGAATCGACGACGTAGTTGCGGCCGGTGTGCGCCTTGAGCAGCGACGCGATCAACGCCCGCGTCTCGACGTCCGCGTCGACAATAAGCAGGCGGATGGGTTCGGAAGCCGTCGGCGCCATGGGCGGTGTTACAGGGCCGCGACGGCGTGCACGCCGGCCACGGTCAGGAACGCTTCCACATGATCCCGGCGGAACTTGCCGTCCGCCGCGTCTTTCACGAGATGGCGCGCCGCGTCTTCCGCGGTCAGCGCCGGGCGGTAGGGCCGATGCGACGTCAGCGCATCGAAGACATCGCAGATGCCGACGATTTGCGCCAGCAGAGGAACTTCGTCGCCGCGCAGGCGCTGCGGATAGCCACTGCCGTCCAGACGCTCGTGGTGGCCGCGGATGATCGGCCGCACGCTGCGCAGCGATTGCAGCGGCGCGCAGAGCGAATCGCCGATATCCGGGTGCTTCTTCATCAGCTCGAATTCCGCCGGCGTGAGCGGCCCGCGCTTCAACAGGACCGCATCCGGGACGCCGACCTTGCCGACATCGTGCAGGTAACCGCCGCGATGCAGTGCCTGCAGATCGGTTTCGCTGACGCCGAGCGCCTTGCCGAGCGCCACGGCGTGACGCGCCAGGCGTTCGCAGTGGCCGCTGGTCGTCGGGTCGCGCGCCTCGATGGTCAACGCCAGCGTCATGAACGCGGCTTCCGCCGAATCGAGCGCGTCGAACAACTGCTTCATCCGCGTCAACGAGCCGACGCGCGCGCGCAGCTCCAGCGGATGGACCGGCTTCGAGAGGAACTCGTCGGCGCCGGCTTCGATGCCCTGGATGCGGTGCTGCAGGTCGCTGAGCCCGGTGACGAGCACCACCGGCGTCAGGCGCGTCGCCGGATCCGACTTGAGACGGCGGCACACCTCGAGGCCGTTGACCCGCGGCATCGTCACGTCGAGCAGGATGACATCGGGATGATGCGTCTGCACCGCGGCCAGCGCCGCTTCGCCGTCGCAGACGTCGATCACTTCATGGCCGTCGCTGGCGAGCAGCTTCCGATACAGCGCGCGAATGCTGTCGGTGTCGTCGGCCACGAGAATGCGGCTGCGACGCGGCGAGGGCGACTGCGTTCCGAATTCGATCACGCGATTATTCCTGCCGCACCTACGATGACGACACCGTTTCGCCGGCGCGGGTGGCCATCGGAATGCGTTGATGCAGGCCGTGTCGCTCGAGCTGCCGGTAGAATGCGCGGCGGCTGATGCCGAGCAGCCTCGCGGCGACGGCCTTGTTGCCCCGCACCTGCTGCAGGGTGCGGATGATGTGCTCGCGTTCCACCTCGACGAGAGGCGCGGGGCTGGTGTCACCGCGGCCGATCGCGGGTGAACCGGCCGCCGCGGCGGGCGTGAGCCGCTGTTCCTGCATGCTGCCCGATAGATCGCCTTCACCGACGAACTCGCCTTCGGCGAGGATGCAGGCCCGCTCGATCACGTTGCGCAGCTGACGGACGTTGCCGTCCCAGTTCGCTTCGGAAAGCATCCGTTCCGCGCCGGGCGTCAGGCCGACCAGCGGCTTGTTGAAGCGCTGTGAGAAGCCTCGCACGAACGCCGCCGTCAGGTACGGAATGTCCTCGCGCCGCTCGCTCAACTTCGGCAGGCGAATCTCGACGATGTTGAGCCGGTAGTACAAGTCGTTGCGGAAGCGGCCCGCGGCCACCTCGCCGAGCAGATCGCGATTGGTCGCGGCAATCAGCCGCACGTCGATCTTGCGCGGCTCGAGCGAACCGACGCGCTGCACTTCCCCTTCTTCGAGCACGCGCAGCAGCTTGGCCTGCACCGGCAGCGGCAGCTCGCCGACTTCATCGAGGAACAGCGTGCCGCCGTCGGCCATTTCGAACAACCCCGCCTTGTTTTCGGTCGCGCCGGTGAACGCACCGCGAACGTGGCCGAACAGCTCGCTCTCGAACAGCGTTTCCACCACCGCCGAGCAGTTCACCGTGACGAACCGCTTCGTGCTGCGTGGTCCGAGCTTGTGCAGCGCGCGGGCGACGAGCTCCTTGCCGGTCCCCGTCTCACCCGAGATGAGCGCGGTGCGGACGTGCGGCGCCAGCCGCCGAATCAGACCGAACACCTCCTGCATTGCCGGGCCGCGGCCGACCATGCCGCAGAACTCGAGGCGCTGCGCCAGATCCCCTTCCATCGTCAGCACCTCACGCCGCTGCGCCGCTTCATCGCGCACCGTCGCCAGCAGCTGCCGCAGCCGCTGCAGGTCGAATGGCTTGGTGAGGTAATCGAGCGCACCGAGCTTCACCGCTTCAACGGCGCTGTCGATCGTGGCGTAGCCCGTCATGAGGACAACCTTGCACTTCGGGCTGACATCACGAATGGAGCGGAGAACGTCGAGACCGGTGACGCCGGGCATGCGCAGGTCAAGAAGGACAAGCTCGGCGGGGCGATGACGCAGTTGCTTCAGGGCGTCTTCCCCGTTCGTCGTGGTCGCGACATCGAATCCTTCCGCGAGCGCGATAGTGCCAATCAGCGTGAGAATCGCCCGGTCGTCATCGACGACGAGCAGGCGGGGACGTTGGTTCTGCATGAGGTATATAGCCACCCAGGAGCGAATCGCACACCCGATCGCGTGTTTTGCTATTTCTATTCCCGCGATGCTGGCACCAATCCGCCCGCCTCGCGCACGCATTCGGGTGTTGTGCTTAACCCTAAGTATCGTGGGGATTTGGGGGGGACTTTAGCGCTGTAGGACGGCCAACGACACCGCTGTCAGCCTGAAACCTGTGCGCGGACGCCACAGCTTGCCGTGCGCCCCCCGCACACCTCCTGCAGATGCAACAACTTAGCGAAGGGAATGCCCGTGACGGCGGAGCCACTGCCGATGTGTGACGTAGTCCGGACAGGCGTCGGCAACCAGTTGCCAATAGGCCGGCGAATGGTCCATCCGGCGCAGGTGCATCAGCTCGTGGACGAGCACGTAGTCGCAGACGTCGGGCGGCATGAGGACCAGCCGCCAATTCAGGCTGATGTGGCCGTCGCGCCCGCACGACCCCCAGCGCGATCGCTGGTTGCGGATGCTGATGCGTGACACCGTAAGGCCGTGCTGCGCGGCGAGCGCAAGGAGACGGGGAGGCAGCTCGCGGCGCGCACGATCGCGAAGTGCCCGCCACTCGCCGATCGATGGCACGTCGTGCGGCAGCTTCGCGCGCTGACGCGCAATCCATCTGGCGTGACGCTGCGCGAACGCTTCCGCCTCGCGGCGCGACCCGCCGCGCGGAATTGTGATGCGCACTCTCCCGTCTGGATCGACGCGAAGCACGTATCGCCTCGCGCGGCGGTGGCGAACGAAATAAGGTTCAGTGGGTTCAGTAGGTTCAGTAGGTTCAACGGGTTCGGGCGTGAACGGAAGTCCCAGCTGCATCCGATGCGAGAATAAACCAACTCGTGACCGAAGTACTCACCGTTGATCCCACGCGTCCCGACCCCGCGTTAATTGGTCGTGCCGCCGAATGCCTTCGTTGCGGCGGCCTCGTCGCCTTCCCCACCGAGACGGTGTACGGCCTCGGCGCACATGCGCTCGATCGAAAAGCGGTTCACCGCGTGTTCGTGGCAAAGGAGCGGCCGGCCAACGATCCGCTCATCGTCCACGTCGCCGCGCTTGCCGACGCTGCGCCCCTTGTCGCGGCCGTTCCCGATGCCGCCCGTCAGCTTGCCGCCCGCTTCTGGCCCGGGCCACTGACGATCGTGTTGAGGCGATCGGACCAGGTGCCGGACGAAGTAACGGCAGGACTGCAGACCGTGGCGATTCGCGTGCCCTCGCATCCGGTCGCGCGGGCGCTCATCGAAGCCGCGCAGGTGCCCGTGGCGGCGCCGAGCGCGAACCTGTTCTCCCGTCCCAGTCCGACGATCGCCTGGCATGTGCTGGCCGACCTGGAGGGGCGCATCGACATGCTGATCGATGCCGGGTCGACGCACGTCGGTCTCGAGTCGACTGTCCTCGACTTGTCTGCAGAGATTCCCACCGTGTTGCGGCCGGGAGCGATTGATATCGCGACTCTGCGCGAGCTGCTTCCCAACGTTCGCATGCACCGGTCGAATGCGGCGACGAATGCGGCGATGCCATCGCCAGGGATGCTCGTCAAGCATTACGCGCCGCGCACGCCGGTTATCCTTCACGCCGGCGATCGCGCGGCCGCGCTGCGCGCGATGAAGCACGACGCCGAGCAGCGGCTCGCACGCGACGAGACGGTCGCGGTCCTCGCCTACGTCGAAGATCTGCAGGAATGGCGGAGTCTGCCGGTCAGGGTTGTCGACTTCGGCAGGGAGGCCGACCCGCGCGGCGTTGCGACGCGACTGTACGCCGCGCTGCGCGAGTGCGATGAGCTCAATGCGAGCGTCATTCTCGTGCGCAGCATCACAACCGTCCATCCGCTGAGCAGCGCCATCCACGATCGCCTTCGCCGCGCCGCTGCGCGGTAGACCTGGCCCTCCGTGCCGAAGGCGGCATCTTCCTTGCGAAAACGGATGTCATGGCCACGAAAAGCACGAGTGCGCTCGAAACACCTCTTCGCCAGCAACTGGACCGTTTAACCGCCGTCCCTCCCGGGTCGATCGTCAGCGTCTATCTCGACCTGCGGCCCGATCAGAACGGCCAACGCGGTCATGTCGACACGCTTCTCAAGAACAATTTCGACGAGCAGACGCGCTCGCTGAACGGCGAGACGCGCGCCGCCTTCGATGCCACGCTCGATCGCATCCGTAAGTACCTCGCGGAAGAAGTGCCAGACTCGGCCAGGGGCGTCGCCCTGTTCGTGTCGACGACCGGCGATTTGTTCGAGGCGATCCCGCTTGACGTCTCCGTGGAGCAGCCGTCGATGCACGTCGGGTCGGTGCCACATCTCTACCCGCTGGCGCGGCTCAACGATCAGTACCCGCGCTACGTGGCGTTGCTGTCCGACACCAACAGCGCGGACATTTATGTCTTCGCGCTCGGCGCGACGGAGCGCCACGAGGCGGTCAGCAATCAGAAGACACGCAGCACGCAGATGGGCGGCTGGTCGCAGGCGCGCTATCAGCGCCGCGCCCAGAACTTCCACAAGCAGCACATGAAGGAAGTCGTCGATCTGCTCGACAAGATCGTCTCGGCGGAGCACATCAATCACATCGTGGTGGCGTGCGACGAGGTGGCCAAGCCGGTGCTGATGGCGCAGCTGCCCAAGCACCTCGCGGAGAAGGTGATCGACATCGTCCAGGTCGACGTGAAATCGATGCCCGAGCACGAACTGCTGAAGGAAACGATGAACGCCCTTCGCCGGCAGGACGCCCAGACCGACGCGGAGCAGGTGCAGCGCATGCTCGATGCATGGCGCGCCGGCGGCCTCGGCGTGGCGGGCATCGAAGACACGATGCGCGCGCTCGACATGCGTCAGGTCGAAGAGCTGTTAATCGCCGCGCGCCCCGACCGCGTCACCGGTGCGGCAGACGAACTGGTGACCAAGGCGCAGCAGAACAGCGCGCGCATCCGATTCATCGAGGACGAGAGCCTGCTCGCCGACGTCGGCGGCGTCGGCGCATTGCTGCGTTTCAAGATATGAGCAAACACAACAAGGTAAATAAGGACCACTACGACCAGGCGGGACGCCTCACGCCCGATGAAATGGCGCGCGAGCGCGTGCGCGAGATCTACGTGACCGAATCGCGGCGGAAGTTCACGGCACGGACGAAGCTGGCCCCGCCGCAGGGCGGGCCGGACGCCGTACCGGAACCCACCCCGGAGCGAAGCGAGCGCGGAGAAGAAGAGTAACCACCTCGCCATAGCTGCGGACGCCCGATTCGACGCGGTTGGCCTTGAGATACTTGTCGTAGACCTGCCAGCTCGCCTGCTGCAGCGCCGGAATCTCGCCGCCGCGCAGGCGCGCGACCACCGCGTTGATGTCGCGGCGCGGCCCGTCGGCTAACGCTGCGTTCAGCTTCGTCCTCTCGGGCGCGCCGATTTCGCCGGCGATCTGCCAATACAAATAAAACCAGCCGCTGTACTGGTGGCGTGGCAGCCCGCGCACGCAGGTCAGCCATCCAATGAAATTCGCTTCCGCCTCATTGGCGAAACCCGCCAGGTGCGCCCATTCGTGGGCGGCGACGAACGGCCGCTCGAACGGCAGCAGGTCCGGATTGGCGATGACTTCGAGGCCGAACGGATTCACCATCCCGTCCACGCCGGTCCATCTGAAATACGGGCCGAACAGGCTGTGCTTCAAGCGTCCGGGCTCGATTGCCGGCGCCTCGGTCAACGTCCGCTGGACGTCGGCAAACGCGCCACGCAGCACCGCATCCTGCCACTCGGGAGCGGCCGACGATTCCTGATGCGCGGCGGCGTAGAGGCTGTTCATCTCGCCGACGGCCATCATCCCGAGCTCCACCACCTGCTCCATCGTCGGTGCGGCACGATCGATGACCAGACGATCGCGCATCGGCACCCGGCGGTAGTTGAAACCCCACAACAGCAGGAACACGATGTAAAGGACGGCCGCACCGGCCAGCAGGCGCAGGACCGTTCGCGCGAGACGACCGATCGTTCGCGTCCGCCACGCCTGGCGAATCACGCGTGCGAGGAGGATGAGCGTCCCGCCGATGACCAGGACAAGCAGCGGGTCGAGCAGCGCGAACGGCAGATGGTTCGACAGCGGCGTCAGCACGCGCTCGAGCCGGGGGTAGACGGTCGTTGAATACCCGGTCTCAATCCACGCGGGCCGCGCCGGCAGCAGTGCAAACGCCGCCGCCGCCGCAATCACACCAATCTCAGCCATATATGCGTGCCACGAGGCAACGCTCTTGCTCATCCGCTCATTCTGAGGGCTTTTCTCTCAAAAAGTGCTCGAAACCGATACGGTAGGGCCGTGCCCGTGACATTGGGGTTTACATGAACGGTTCAGATTGTCCAGACACCGCGGTTGATAACGAGGTCTCGGAGCTCTCTTCGCGGCTGCGCCGCGGCGAGCTGCCCATGGCCGAGGCGCCCGACCCTCTCGCGCCGGGCGACCAGTGCCATTTCGTGACGCCGGTCCGCTTCGGCAGGAGGCGGTCCGACCAGTACGGCCACATGGTAATTACCAGCGGGTGGCTCAAGTTCCGCGGCACGCTCGACTTGAGCGTGACCTGGAGCGAGGTCGCGCAGGTTCAGCGCCTCGCGCGCGAAATGATCATCTCGCTGCAGGACAGCCGCAGGTTGCTTCGCTTTTCGTGCCATTCCGAGGGCGAAGCGGCGCGCGGCGCTGTCATTGCACAGCATCTCGCCCAGAGTGCACGAGCGCATACGGCTGACCCGGCGATTACGTTCGAGCAGCACGCCGCAGTGTAAGCGGCCGCGGCTGCGTTTCGCCGCCGTCGCCGCTCTCGTCTTTACCGGGGCGCTCCTCTGCGCGCGCCCCGCGTCGTCGTATTCCGTTCTCGCTCACGAATCGCTCGTCGATACCGCCTGGGACGATGTCATCGCGCCGATACTCAAGGCTCGCTTCGGCGCGGCGGATGCCGAGACCATCAAAAAGGCGCGCGCCTACGCGTACGGCGGTTCGGTGATGCCGGACATGGGCTACTACCCCTTCGGCAGCCACTTCTTCACCAACCTGCTGCACTACACGCGCTCCGGCGATTTCGTCGAGACGCTCATTCGCGATGCGCGCGATGTCAACGAGTACGCATTCGCGCTGGGGGCGCTCGCGCACTACGTCGCCGACTCCACCGGCCATCCGCTCGGCACCAACCGTGCGGTGCCGCTCGAATATCCGAAGCTGCAGGCGAAGTTCGGCAACGAGGTCACCTACGTCGAAGACCCGAAACGGCATGTCATGGTCGAATTTGCCTTCGACGTGGTGCACGTCGCCAACGGCGCGTATCTTCCGCAGGCGTACCACGATTTCATCGGCTTCGAGGTGGCGAAGGATCTCGTCGAGCGCGCCTTCAAGGAGACCTACGGCGTCGAGGTGAAAGACGTTTTCGCCAGCGAGGATCTCGCGCTCGGCACGTTCCGCTACGCGGTCAGCAAAACGATCCCGCAGATGACCGAGGTGGCGTGGGAGAAAAAGCGGGACGAAATCGAGAAGCTCGCGCCGCATGTCCAGCGCAGCGCGTTCGTCTACACGTTCACGCGGCAGCAGTACGACAAGGACTTCGGAACGACGTATCAGCGCCCGGGCGTCTTCGCCCGGTTCTTCGTCTGGGTCGTGCGGGTGATGCCGAAGATCGGGCCGTTCAAGGCGCTGGCGTTCAAGACACCGACGCCCGAGGCCGAACGTCTGTTCACCGACAGTTTCAAGGCGTCGCGCGATCGCTACCGCACGGCGCTGGAGTCGGTGCGCGGCAACAGCCTGCAGCTCGCCAACACCGACTTTGACACGGGACGCCCGACGCGGCGAGGCGAATACCAGCTTGCCGACGACACGTACGCCGAGCTGCTCTCGCGGCTGACGTCACACAAGGACGTCGACGTGCCACAGGCAACGCGCGCCGACATCATGCGCTTCTACGGCACCGTCGATCCCGCCGGCGCCCGCGACAAGCACGAACGCAAGGAACTGCAGAAGGTCCAGAAGGAGCTCGCCGAGCTCAACGGCTCGACCGCGCAGCCGCCGACGCGCTAAAACGCGTTGCCGAGATACGGCAGCATCCGCCCGAAATAGATCACGCCGACCCAGAGCACGATCTGCGATGCCGCGAGGACCTTAACCATCGCCGGCGCCGCGTCGCCCGGACCAAGCTCCCACACTTCGTCGTGCCACGTCAGGTAGAGGACATCTGCGCCCGCGAGCAGGATGCAGAGGATCTTCAGGTGGAACGCCGGGTTCTCGATGTATTGGAATGCCTGGCCGATGAAGAACAGCATCCCGGTGACGGAGTTGACGACGAATCCCCAGACTCCCCACGGCAGCAGCCGGTGAAACCCTTCGAGCGGCGCGTTGCGCATCCAGCCGAGCAGCCGCAGATTGCCGACGACGACGACGCCGAACAGCAGGCACAAGCCCATGAAGTGGATCGTCTCGAGCGTTTTCCAGGCCCAGGGGTGGATGTTCTGATATCGCGTGATGAAATCGCTCGCGAGCCAGCGCGGCGCGAGCAGCCCTTCGGTCGCCGGAATCTCGCCGGTCGGAAGAATCTCGGGATGCCGAATCTCGCCGCCGGCGTTCGCCGCGCTTGCCATCAGTCCGATGGTTATTGCGCCAAGCAGCAACACGAGCGCGGTGTTGCGCGCTCCGGAGGAGGTGCGGCGCCGCGAGTACCACAAGCCGTACCACGCGGCGACGCCGGTCGCTTCCATGAAGATCAGTCCCATCAGCGCCGAACGCTGATGCAGGTTGATCACCTCCTGCACGACGCCGGGCATGCCTCGCACCGACTTCTGCGCCGAGTATCCGGTCATGTATGTCGGCAGCGAAAGCAGCGCGATGACGAACAGCACGGCCAAGCCGCCGCGCTTCAGGTCCTCGCTCTTTTTCGCCAGCGCCAGGACGAAGATCGAGAAGCCGACGATCATGCCGACCGTCGGGAAGTGATTCAGCAGCAGATGGAGGTGAACGAGGTCAGACGGTCGCACCTTTGGCCTCGACGGCGTAGGCAATGAGCCGTCCGGATGTGATCACCGCCAGCCAGAGCACGATGCAGGCATAAGCGAGCTGTTTGACGCGCGGCGGAACCGCGCCATCGCTTGCATCGCTTTCGACGAAGGTCCGCAGCCGCGACATGACGAGGAGGGCGAAGCCGAGGCAGACAAGCTTCGCGTACAGCTGCCAGACGCGGGCGATGCCCGTCGCATCGGTCATGAACAGCAGCGTCCCCGACAGCAGGTTGATGTAGAAGCCGAACCAGAAGAGGCGGAACAACACCCTGAACGAGGACAGCGGAATCTTCCCGCCGACGCCGAGAACCCGCAAACAGATGATGAAGCCGAGACCGGCGGTCAGACCCATGCCGACGGCGTGAACGAAGAGCCACCACGCGTAACCCCACCACAACGAGTCCGATTCCGCGATCGACGTCGAGAGCCGCAGGTTCTGGATCCACTCGAGGATGGCCATCAGGCGGGCATCCTACCATTCGCGATCCGTCTGATTCCTACCACTCGTAAAATCCCTTCCCCGTCTTCTTGCCAAGCTCGCCGCGCGCGACCTTCTCGCGGAGGAGGCGTGGTGGCGCAAACTTGTCGTCGCCCAGCTCACGCTGCAGGTACTCGGCGATCTTCAGCCGCACGTCGAGGCCGACGAGATCTGTGAGCCGCAGCGGTCCCATCGGATGTCCGTACCCAAGCTCCATCGCGGTATCGATGTCCGCTGCGGAAGCGATGCCGTCTTCGAGCATCCGCATCGCTTCGAGCCCAAGCGCCACGCCGAGCCGGGAGGAGGCGAACCCGGGCGTGTCGCGCACCAGGATCGTCGTCTTCCCCATCCGCTCGGCGGCTGCACGCGCCGCCGCGGCGACCCACGCGTCACAGCTGTCGTGGGTCACCACTTCGACGAGCTTCATGATGTGCACGGGGTTGAAGAAGTGCATGCCGACGACGCGCCGGGGGTGCTTCGTGGCGTGAGCGATGCGCCCCACCGACAGCGATGAGGTGTTCGTCGCCAGAATCGCGCTGTCGCGAACGGCCATGTCGAGCTGGGTGAAGAGCGCCTGCTTGGCGCCGAGATCCTCGACAACCGCTTCGATGACCAGGTCAGCATCGCGGACCGCCGTCTCCAGGTCAGCGGACGGCGTGACGCGCGCTCTTGTAGCGTCCGCCTGCTCCTGCGTCAGCTTGCCTCGGCTGACCGCGCCCGCCAGATTCGATTCGATCCGTTTCCACGCGGCCGCCAGCGCATCGCCGTTGGCATCCGTCAGCCGTGTTTCATATCCGGCCATCGCCGCCACCTGCGCGATGCCGTGACCCATCGTTCCCGCGCCGATGACCGCGACGCGAGCGATCCCTGATTCCTGATTGGTGATTGCTGAGGGCATGTTCAAATCACGAATCACGAATCAGCATTCGTGAAGCCGGTGGCGATACTTCCGCCACCATCGACGACAATCGTCTGGCCGGTGATGTAGTTGGACGCATCCGAGGCGAGAAACACCACGACGCCTTTCAGCTCGCCAACATTACCCACGCGTCCGAGCGGCGTCACCTTCTTGAGGCTCTCCTCGATCTGCGCGATCGACACGTCCGAGAGGCGCGAATGAAAGAACCCGGGCGCGATGGCGTTCACGCGGATACCGTAGCGTCCCCACGATGCGGCCAGCTCGCGCGTCAGCCCCATCAGCCCGGCCTTGCTCGCCGCGTAGCCTGCGTAAAACGGTCCGTTGACGTTGCCCTGCATACCCGCAATCGACGCGATGTTGATGATGCAGCCGTGGCGCCGCTTGATCATCTGGCGCCCCACCGCCTGCGCACAGAGAAACGCGCCCGTCAGGTTGACGTCGATGACCTTTTGCCACTGCGCGAGCGTCATCGCTTCCGGCCGCTCGCCCCACGAGACGCCGGCGTTGTTGACCAGGATGTCGACCTTGCCGAAGCGCTCGACCGTCGCGGCCACGGCGCCCTCCACATCGGCGGCGTTCGACACATCGCAGCGCATGGCATCGACGGTGAAGCCGCGTCCGCGCAGCGTCTCGACGGCCGGCAGCAGCCATTCGTCGCGCCGCGCGCACAGCATCAACGAGGCCCCCGCTTCCGCCAGCCCTTCCGCGAACTCGGCGCCAAGTCCGCGCGAGCCGCCGGTGACGATGGCAACACGGCCGGAGAGATCGAAGATGTTGTTGGTCACAGACCGGCTGAACCCACCGAACCTGCTGAACCTACTGAACCCACTGAACCCACTGAACCCACTTACAATACCGCTCTTATGCGCGCGATCGTTCTCACCGGCTTAGGCGATGCCGACAACCTGCGACTCGAAGAGCGTCCTGACCCTCACCCGGGACCCGCCGACGCCATCGTCCGGCTGCACGCCGCCGCGCTCAATCGCCGCGACGTCTGGATTCGAAAGGGGCAATACGCGGGCATCAAGGTGCCGATCGTGCTCGGCTCCGACGGCGCAGGCGAGGTCGTCGACGTGGGCGAACGGGTCGATCGCGCCTGGATGGGACGTCAGGTCGTCATCGACCCTTCCTTCAGTTGGGGATCCGACGAGCGGGCGCAGGACAGCGCCTTCAACATCCTTGGTCTGCCTGTCGATGGCACCTACGCCGAAATGGTGAAGGTGCCGGCGGCCAACCTGCATCCCAGGCCGGCGCATCTGTCGTGGGAGGAAGCGGCGGCGGTGCCGCTCGCCTCGGTGACCGCCTATCGCGCACTCGTGACCCGCGCGCGCGTGCAGCCCGGCGAGGTCGTCCTGATCACCGGCATCGGCGGCGGCGTGGCCACCTGCGCGCTGACCATGGCGAAACCTCTTGGCGCGAAGGTGTACGTCACCTCCGGCCACGAATCGAAGATCGATGCGGCCAGGCGCCTCGGCGCGATGGGGGGCGTCAATCACCGCAAGGACGACTGGGTGAAAACGCTCGTGGCGGAGATCGGCTCACGCCCGGACGTTGTCATCGACGGCGCCGGGGGCGAAACATGGAACCGGTGCCTGGATGCGCTCAAGCCGGGAGGGCGGCTCGTCAGCTACGGCTCGACGCTTGGCGCGGCGCCCAACGTCGAAATCCGCCGCATCTTCTGGAAGCAGCTCACGATTTACGGCAGCACCATGGGCTCGCCGTCCGATTTCTCCGCGATGCTGCAGTTGTATGAAGCCGGCCTGAAGCCGGTCGTCGACAAGGTGTTCCCGCTCGCGCAGGCGGGCGATGCCCACATCCGCATGGAAGCCGGCGATCAGTTCGGGAAAATCATTTTGAAGATCTGAAGGCCTTCGTGGTTGAGGTTCATTGCGCCGAAATAGCGGACTTGCCGCCGCGCAGGACGTACTTCTGAATCTTGCCGGTGGCCGTTTTCGGCAGATCCTTCACGAACGTCACGGCGTGCGGCGCCTTGAAGTGCGCCAGCCGCTCGCGCACGAATTCAATCAGCTCCAGGTCGGTCGCCGACGCGCCAGGCTTCAGCACCACGAACGCGTGCGGCGCCTCGCCCCACTTCTCGTGCTTCACACCGACGACGCCGACTTCCTGCACCGCGGGATGACGCATCAGCGTCCCTTCGACTTCCACGGACGAAATGTTCTCGCCGCCGCTGATGATCACGTCCTTGAAGCGGTCGCGAATCTCGACATAGCCGTCCGCATGAACGACGGCCGCGTCGCCGCTGTGGAACCAGCCGCCGCGCATCGCCTCCTCGGTGGCTTTCGCGTCATCGTAGTAGCCGTCCATGACGACGTTGCCGCGCACGCAGATCTCGCCGAGCGTCTGGCCGTCGTGCGGCACCTCGTTGCCCGCGTCGTCCAGCACGCGCAGGTCGCCTGACGTCACGAGCTCCACGCCCTGCCGCGCCTTGATGACGCAGCGCTCCTCGAGCGAGAGCGACGCGTGCGCCGGCCGTGGTTCGCACACCGTGATGAACGGTGCCGTCTCGGTCAGGCCGTAGACCTGCGTGACATGCCAGCCCAGCTCCCCTTCCATGCGCTGAATAGTCGTCGCGGCCGGCGGCGCACCCGCCGTCACCACGCGAATCCCCTTCGGCGCATCACGCCGCACATCCTCGGGCGCGTTCGCCAGCGAAATGAGCACCGTCGGTGCCGCGCACAACGCGGTTATCGACTCCTCTTTGATCAGACGAAACGCCTGGCCGGGATCCACCTTGCGCAGGCAGACGTGCACGGCGCCGACGGCGGTCACGGTCCAGACGTACGTCCATCCGTTGGCGTGAAACATCGGCAGCGTCCACAGATACCGATCCGCCGGCGTCATCGGCAGATGGATCAGCGTGCCGACGACGTTCATGTAGGCATTGCGGTGCGTGATCATCACGCCCTTCGGCCGCGAAGTCGTGCCGCTCGTGTAGTTGATGGTCAGCAGATCGCGCTCGGTGATGGTCGCCGTCTTGTAGCGCGGCGACGCGGAATCAACCAGGCGCTCGTATTCGAGCCAGCCCGGGCGCGAGCCCGCGAGCGCGACGAAGTGTTCGACCCGGGTGATTTGCGAACGGATCCCATCAACAGCCTCGAGGTAATCCTCGTGTGCGCAGACGACGCGCGCGCCGCTGTGATTGATGATGTAGGCGAAGTCGTCAGGCGTCAGCCGGAAGTTGACGGGCACCAGCACCGCGCCGATCTGCGGCACCGCGTAGAACGACTCGAGCTGCGCGTGGGTGTTCGGCGCGATGTAGACGATGCGGTCGGCCTGCTTGACGCCGAGCGCCTGCAGCGCCGATGACCACCTGTCGCAGCGCCCGAAGAAGCGCTCGTACGTGAACCGCTCGGCGCCGTCGACGACGGCCTCGGAGTCGCCGTAGAGGCGGCGTGCCCGCCGGGCGAACTCGAGCGGTGTAAGGGGAATCTCCAGTTGGCCGCGCTCCTGCCTTCGACTCGGTGGCTGAGCTGAACATTCTACGCCAATGGACTGAGTCAAGCCCTGTTGAGGTCACGCCATTTGCACCTGTCCGGAATGGAGGAAAGGTATGGCCTGGCTTCAGGTGTTATTGCTCGTCCTGCTCGCCGTTACGCTTCCCGGTTGCGCGCTGGCTGGTGGCATCTTCAAGGCCGGTGCGTGGGTCGGCGCGCTCGCGGTCATTCTCGTCATCGGCATCGTGGGCTTCATCGTCGCGAAGGTCGCGAGTTAGCGTTGACGCGTGCCGAGCGGAACGATCCTGCCCGTCTCGGCGCGCGGCTCGCCTTCGTCGATCCGGTCGGAGTCTCTCCAGCGGGCGCTGAGACGACGAGATGGCCGTCGCGGCCGGTATACTCTCGTGAGATTGTGACGCTGATTCGCTTCTGGCGGTATTACCGAGAAGCGCGGCAGGTGGGCTACACGCGGTACAACGCGTTCCGCGCCGCAATGGCCCGCCTGTAAGCTGCCAGCCACCTCCGAGGCGAGCCGCGATTATTCCCGCGCGCTGTTGTGGCGGCCCGCCGGCCACCACACTTGCTCCTTCAAATCGACGTATCGAAACGCCGCGACCTTCGCCTGTGTTGCCGGCGCGAGCAGAAATGCCTGAAAGGCTCCCGCGCCTGAATCGTTCACCCCCGCCACTTTCTTGGGATTGACGACGATGGCGACCATGATGCGCTGAAAGATCGCGTCGGCAGTGACGAGCGGTTCGAGATCGAGCGGCGTCTGCCGTTTCAAGCGCAGAAACGGCGGTACGCCCCAGAGGAGATATGCGCCTTCCTTGCCCGCATCGCGCGCCGCCTGCGGCCCCTGCGCGTGGTGATTGAGATACCAGTCGGCTTTCGTCTTCACCCCCGCTCGCATCCACAGAATCTCTTCGACGTACCTGTTGCCTTCGCTCTCGTTCACCATGAAACGCGACTTCGACGCCGCGATGCGGCGGAACGCTTCGGCGGCGTCGGCGAGACCACGGACGTGCGCGGGGTCGGCCGGAGGTCCAATCAGCGCGATTTGATTGGCGAACACCGCGTGCGGCCACAAACCGTATCCGCCGGTCACGAACGGCTCGACACCCTCGTGCCCGTAGTGCGAGATGACAAGATCCGCTAGGCCGTCGCGCGCGACGGCGAACGGGTCGTTACCTGTATAGACGATTTCCGCGTGCCTGCCACTCTGTGCCGTGAAGTCGCCGAGCAACGGCCGGACGACGTCGTCCGGGACATTGACCATGGCCAGCCGTACGAGCGCCGGCTGCGACAGGACGGTGACACGCGACGCGGTCAATACCGCGCCGACGACGACGAGAGCGATTATGCCGACAGACCTTCCTGCAGCCATGTCATGGCCTCTTCGTAGGAATTGAACATGCGGATCGGCAGCTGTTGCGCATCCGCCAGTGCGTGTGCGACCAGCGCCGCCCGATCCTCCGATTGCTCTGTCAGGATCGCGGCGCGTACGGGCCGCAGCTGCGGCCAGAACCGCCGCACGACTTCCATGATCTGGACGACGGCATCCGCGTCGACCGGCGTCGTCGCGGTGCGCAGGTCGCGCAGGAATGCGAATCCCGGCTTGATCCGCGTGTCGCCGAGCACCTTCGCGAGCAGCACTCGCCATTCGCTAGCGTCACTGTATTCGCCCGTGATGACGATCAGACGCTCATCGGGGTCGACGGTGTAGTCGAGCGTCACGCCACCTTATTGTGCCGTAAGTGAGCGCACCCGACGTCCTGCGCGCGCGGGTCCGCCGATTAGTGCATGGTGCTGCGGGATGCTTTCCGAGGACGCGACTTGCACGCGTCGGTTGCCGCAAACGCCTCCGGCCAGTCGGTTGCGCGACGGCCGCCGCGCCAGGACTTGCGCCGGGTGGGCGTCTGCCTGCGGTCGTACATCACTTCCGGTTTACCCCAGAGGGCTTTGAGCAGGCGATCTTCGGGAGAGGCCATGCCGTCCGTATCGGCGGATGCGATCGGCGGATTAGGGTGTGTGTTTTCGCAGGCGATTCTTGCGCCGGATGAACGAGGGGACCCCGGGTTCACGCGAGCCTGCGCTGAAGATGACGAAGTTCGTGCCGCACGCGCGGCAGTGGTAGCGCGTGAAGGCCAGGAACTCGAACGATACCTCGGTATCGATTGATCCACAGTGTCCGCATTCGACGGTGCGGTGAGGACCCTCCCAACGAATCATCAGCGTCGCGTCTCCACGACGTGAAAGAGCAACCGCAGCGCCGGGCGAATGCCCTTCGAATTTAAGGGAAATTAGCGTCGAGGTGGCTCAGTGGGTGGGAAAAAGTTACATCCTTCGTCGTTGGGGCATCCAACATTGAGACAGAACAGCCGCGCGTCCTACGCACGAACGAAGATTGTAATCGGTGCCGCTCATACCTGATTCGCGCGCAGCCAGCCGTGCACCCATGCGCTCCCGCGATCGCATCCCACTCCGCGGATCCAGGCACGTCTGGCCGCCCCGTTCGCGGGTAGATGTAGATTACCGTTCTGCCAGACAACGCGGACAGATCGATCTCGCTACTATCCGTGGCCTTCAGCTGAATCGACGGCACGCTCGTCCCCGGAGGGTGGTCGCACGCGCCATCGTCGGTGGGGACCGGCAGGTCGTCCGGCAAAGTATGTACGTCGTAGCGTGGCTGCGTGGTTGCCTCCGATCGTCTATGGTCAGCCCCAGAACACCAGATGCCCGCGCCGCTCGAGCGCCTCGGCGACTGCTCTTTCCGCCGCCTCTGCTTCCTTGCGCGTAGAGAACGGCCCGATGCCCTTCATCAGATCGCGGCGAAGCTTGCGGCCGAATTTGTACGGCTTGCTCGCCGCCAGCTTCCCACCTGCTTTGTGTTGAGCGAAGCGGTGTTCAGGTGTGTGGGCGGTCTGGCCGACGTAGAGAGGTGCAAGGGCACACGGCTTCGTAGTGCACGCGCGCGAGAGTTCGATGATGTAGATCGAGTAGGTGCGCGAGGGGCTCACCGCCGTGCCGCTCCTTCTCCTTATCGCAACACCGTCGCCATCGTCATACCGTCGTCTGGCCTTCGCGTATCGCGATGACGAACTTGACGTTCGCGCTGCCGCCCGCCGCGCGCCGGAACGTCAGCACATTGCTGCCATTGGTGCACGACAAGTCGGGCGGCGGGCCATCGACGACATGCACCGAATTCAATTTCGCCCCGCCGCTGGAAATCAGATTGAACGTGATGTCGGGACCACTCATCACTGTCGAACATTCGTAGTTTCCCTGTGACAGGAGGAACTGTGTGAACTGAGTTGCGACTCCACGGCCCTCGATGGTTGACGACGCGCCGTCCTGAACCGTGCACGGTTCCACCCGCGGCCATCTCGTACGTGTCGCCGATGAATCTTCGCATCGATGCGGTCGTCTTAGCCACCGACTTCCACAACTGTGACCTTCGATGCCCAGGGGTGTGGGATGAAGCAGTAATCAAGATGGAACGGCGAGGCCTCCTGCCACCCAGCGCCACCACTCCTTCTTCGCAGCGGAGCACGGTCGGGAGGATGGCGCGACAGCGATCACCGTGCGCTGGTCATCGATGTGGAACTCTGAGTTTCAAAAAGAGAAGGCGACCGGGAGGCATTGCCTCCCGCCCGGGGTGGTGGGGTTGTTGCCGTCCCTCCAGAGCGGGAGACGGGCGATGTTGCCCGTCACTTCAGCAACGCGAATGCCAATCGTGCTAACCCCGTGACCTCCGTTGTGTGCGCCGCGCGGACCATAGCGACATGACCGGGGGAAAACGGGTCACGCCAGGTGTCTGATGCGCGTGGCCCATTCCATCCTCCACGTCGCCGTCTCAATCCCGAGGCATGAGCGTGCCGCAGTCGCGCGTCTTCTCTTTCCGCGACCAGAGGATGCGGATGCCGACAACGATGGGCACGAAGCTGCAATAACGTTTCAAATTTCTACGATCCGGAACGCGGAGGGATGATCTGCCCTGTCCATCGTCGTGTAATTGTTGTCTCACCTCCGGGCGGTCCCCACGCAAGACTCTCGGTTGCGTCAAACGTCGTGCGTCCCGCATTGAACTGGCCCGCCAGGGTGCCGCCCTTGAACTGACACGCATATCGCAGGTAATCATCGCCCTGATAGTAGGTCGCCTCGAAATGTTCGCCTCCTACTGTGCCCTTGTAGGGCGTGTCGTCGGTGGGCCAGTTCTGCATGTCCTCGTCGAGCGAGATCGCGCTGCCATCGACGGTGATGTTCCATGCGACGTTTGACCGTATGTCTCCGACGCGAGTGCCCCATCCGCACGCCGGTCCTGGCCCGGCCACGGTCAACACTTCCGACTCGCCCAACCAGTTGTAGACGGTGACGAGGACAGGTATCGCCAAAGGCGTGAGCGCAGTCGGAATGCTGGACGGACTCGCTCCGGTAAACGCTGGCTTATCGCACGCGGACGCACTGACCGTCCAGGCGGCGATGACGCAGATCGCGGCGATGCGGCTCATGCGATGCGGCATCATCTGATTCTGAAGGCACGGCGTCAACTTGAAGGGAGCCAAAACACCGGGTTCTGACGGCGACTGATTCCCGTCCTCCGCCGTCAAAAACAACCGGAGGATTCCGATGCCACGAGTACTTCGAGTTGCTATCGCCGTCCTGATCGTCGCTCTCACGGTTGGTGCCGGACGATGGGCGTATGGACAGGGCCAGTTTTCATCGCAGCAACCCGACCCTAACGCACCCGTCATCTCAGGAAACGATGTCGGCTTTCGCGTGGACCGGCAAAGGACTCAGGAGTTGGGCCGGCTCACCGGAACCTGGGTGGTGCGGTTCAACGGCCAATGGATGGAGCCGGACACGGTGCTTCGATCTCGGCCACTCAGCACGCGATAAAGAAAGGCCGGGATTGCTCCCGGCCTCTCTCCTGTCTATCGGGGGGTGCCAGCAGCCTTGGACGGTTGCCAGCAGTAGGAAACTCTGGGGAATTTCCTCGGAGAGTTGGTCGGGATGACAGGATTCGAACCTGCGACCCCTTGACCCCCAGTCAAGTGCGCTACCAGGCTGCGCTACATCCCGATCTCTAATTCTCTAATCGCTACCGGTGACCCGATACCCGTTTGCGCGGCGCCTTCTTCGCCGCCGCGGACGTCTTCACTTTCCGAATCGACGTGCGCTTCGCCGCCGCTGCTTTCCGCTTCGGCGCCCGGCGTTTGACCGCGGGGCGCGATGCGTGGCCGTTCGCCGATCGCATCGGTGAATCGGACAGCGGCGAACCCGAGAGCATCGACTGCAGCTCGCGAAGGCTGTTGCGCACGGTCGCGATGCGCTCACGCACGTCGGCACCGAGCGCGTCGAGGACTTCCGCGGCCTCGGCCTCCGACACGACCCCGACCGGCGCCTCGGCCTCGAGCTTGCGCCGCGCGCCGGCAACCGTCAACCCTTCGCCGAAGACCAGCTGCTTGATCTTCTGAACGTGGTCGACGTCGCTCTGCCGATACAGACGCGGCGCATCGGGTGACTTGCCCTGCACGCCGATGCCCGGGAACTCCTTCTCCCACGACCGCAGCACGTAGGGCTGCACCTGCAGCAACTCACAAACGTCCCCGGCTTTGTAGAGCTTGGGAGTCACTGCGGTCAGTATAACGTCAATCGCGCGCTTCTTTCGGCGTCCGCCGCCGCGTCCGCACGTGGAAGCGGATGGGCGTCCCTTCGAATCCGAAGCGCTCCCGCAGCTGATTGACCAGGAAGCGTTCGTACGAAAAGTGAAACTTCGTCGCGACGTTGGTGAAGAAGACGAACGTCGGCGGCGCGATGCCGGTCTGTGCCGCATAGAGGATGCGCACGTGATGCCGCCCCGGGCTCGCCGGCGGATGCGCGGCCGTCACCTCCGCGACGAATTTATTGAGCTCCGGCGTCTTCACCCGCTTCTTCCGCGACTCGGTGACGCGGTCGATCGTCTCGAGCAGCTTCGGCGCGCGCTCGCCGGTGAGCGCCGAGATGTGAAGGATCGGCGCGTAGTCGAGAAACTTCAGCTGCCGGCGCAGCGCTTCGTCGAATATCTTGACGTAGTCGGGCCCGCGATCCTTCACCAGGTCCCACTTGTTGGCGACGATGATGACACCGCGGCCGGCCTTGTCGGCCTCGCCCGCAATCGCCGCGTCCTGGTCGGCCGCGCCCTGCAGCGCATCGAGCATCAGCACGACGATGTCGGCGGATTCGATCGATCGCTTCGCCAGCAGCACGCTGACCGATTCGACCTGGCCGCCGCGCGCCACGCGCCCCGGCCGGCGGATGCCCGCGGTATCGATGATGCGGAACTTCCGTCGATGCCACGTCAGCTGCGTATCCACGGCATCGCGCGTCGTCCCCGGCATCTCGCTGACGATCATCCGCTCTTCGCGCAGCAGGCGGTTGACGAGCGACGACTTGCCGGCGTTGGGGCGGCCGACGATGGACACGGCGACTTCGTCTTTGACGGCGCTGGTCTCGTCGCGGGGTCCCTCCCAGTGCTTCAGCCGCTGCACGACTTCGTCGAGCAGGTCGCCGACGCCTTCGCCGTGCTCGGCGGAGGTCTCCGTCACGGGGTCGAAACCAAGCTGGTAGAACTCGACGCTCCCCTTCGCGCGGCGATCGTCGGTCTTGTTGATGGCGAGGAGCACCGGCTTGTTGGCGGCGCGCAGGGCGTCGGCAATCTCTTCGTCGCCCGACACCAGGCCTTGTCGCCCGTCAACGACGAAGACGATCAGATCGGCGTCCAGGATCGCGCGGCGGCCCCGTTCGAGCACGAGCTGGTGCAGCGGATCCTCGCTGGCGCCGAACATGCCGCCGGTATCGACGACCTCGAAGTGCACGCCGCACCACTCGGCCGGATGGGCGATGACGTCGCGCGTCGTGCCCGCAATCGGCGTCACGATGGCGCGCCGTTTTCCCGTGATGCGATTGAACAGCGTGGACTTGCCGACGTTGGGACGGCCGACGAGCACGACGGAAGGTTGGCGGCGAGGCATAAATCAGGGGGCAGGTGCCCCCTAATCTAGTTGGATCCGTTCGGATCGCCGAACCAGATTCGCACGGTCCGGCCGTCGGGCAGCGTGATCTGCTCGACAAATGCGATCGCCGATCCGTCGCGCGCGGGATAACCGATGACCGAGTAGGTCTTCCCCACCTCGAAGAAGTCTTTGTTGCTGAAGCCGATACGGCGAAGGCCGTTGGGCGACGCGCTCTCGAATTTCCACGTCGTTACCTTGCCCGTGGTGTCGTCCGCGACGTCGATCAGGAAATGCGAGTGCGGGTTGACCCACTGGACGCCCTTGAGCGTGCCGGTCCAGTGGCGGGACGGTTTGTTGGTTTCGAACTCGGACTGCAGCGCGTGGTGCGCGAAGGCGAGGACCGGCAGCAGCATCACTGCCAGGACCGCCAGCAGCGAGGCCGCCCGGCGGCACATCACCGAAGAGCCGTCGCGCGCCGGAAAGCCGATGGAGACGTAGGGCAGCACCCTCCAAACAGACGGAGTATGGGCGGAAAAGTTCATCTTCTCATGCGCCTCAGCTTGCCCGACCCGGGTCGCCCGTATCGAGCCCGTGAACGCGTAAACCGTTGAAATTCGCTACAAATTTGAGAACACTTAGCGCGAGGGTTGACAGCGTAAGTCCCACAAAATATAGTAGTTACACTCAACGAGGAGCGCCTAAGGGATGATCAAGGTCGACATCGTCAACGAGGTCTCGAAAATCGCCGACATTACCAAGGTAAAGGCCGAGGTAGCTGTTGACGCGGTGTTCGACGCGATGCGCGTGTCGATGCAGCGAGGCGACCGCATTGAGCTGCGTGGCTTCGGCGTGTTTCAGGTAAAACCCCGCAAGCGCGGCATCGGCCGCAACCCGCGCACCGGTAAGGAAGTACGCATCCCGCCCGGCCGCACCATCCGGTTCAAACCCGGTAAGGACCTGCAGAATATCGGTTAAGCCCGCATGGGCTCGTCCTCCGACTTTCCTGATATCGCTCTGCCGCCGCCTCGTCCGCCCGAGGAGCCGCCGGTATTCGTCATGCCGCCGACGCCGTCGTACCGTCTGCGTCGCGAACCGGTCTGGCGCTACGTCATCCTCTTCGCGCTGACCGTCTTCTCGACGACGCAGGCGGGCGGCCTGCATTACGCCAGCTTCGTCATCGCCTTCAGCGAGAACGTTCCGCAGTTTCCGTACGCGTCGCTGCTCGTGCATGGCCTGTGGTACAGCCTGTCCATCCTCGCCATCCTTGGATGCCACGAGCTCGGGCACTACTACGCCTGCCGCTACTACCGTGTGGATGCCTCGCGTCCGTACTTCCTGCCGATGCCGTTCCTGCTGACGGGCACGCTCGGCGCGTTCATCCGCATTCGGGCACCGATTCCCGGCAAGCGCGCGCTCTTCGACATCGGCATCGCCGGACCGATTGCCGGATTCCTCGTCGCGGTGCCGGTGCTGCTGATCGGCATGCACCTGTCCACGGTCGTCCAGGTGCCGGAGAATTTCAAGGGCGATCTGTTCGAGCTCGGCGAGCCGCTGCTCTTCAAGGCGGCCGAGTGGCTGACGTTCGGCACCATTCCGAACGGCTACTCCGTCAACATGCATCCGATGGCGTTCGCGGCCTGGTTCGGGATGCTGGCGACAGCGCTCAACCTGTTTCCCATCGGACAGCTCGATGGCGGGCACATCTCGTACGCGGTGCTCGGCCGTCGAAGCACCGCCGTCACGATGGTGATGGTGCCGTGCCTGATCGGGCTCTCCTTCGTATCCACGTCGTGGGTCGTGTGGACGGTGTTGACGGTCGCGATGCTCATCGTATTCGGCCCGCGTCACCCGCGCGTGTTCGACGAGGAGATGCCGCTCGACACGGCGCGCCTGTGGCTGGCCCTGTTCGCGGTGTTGATGTTCGTCCTCTGCTTCACGCCGGCGCCGATTCAACCCGCCGCGCTCGTCGGTCGGCATTAGGTCCGCCTGAAGGCGGACACTCCGTCATGGCGGACACTCCGTCATGGTAGTGTCCGGCTTCAGCCGGACCTCACAGAACGCTCAAGGGATCGACGTCGATCGTCAGGCGTCGTCGGATCTCCGGCATCCCCGCGACGACCTGCATCAGCGCGTGGCGCATCTCGGCGCGGCGCGTTCCCTTCAAAAAGAACTGCACCCGATGCTCGCCACGCAGCCGGCCGAGCGGCGCCGGCGCAGGGCCGAGGATCGTGAAGCTGCCCGTTGCCGTTGCCGGCTCGAGACGCCGCACCACCTCGCGAGCCAGCTGCATCGCATCCTCGAAGGTGCGGCCGCGGACGACGCCATTGACCAGCGCGAAGAACGGCGGATATCGCATCCCGCGCCGATAGGCGACCTCGCGCTCGAAGAACGCTGGAAAGTCCTGCCGGCACGCGAACTGGATGCTGTAGTGCTCGGGGTAAAGGGTCTGGATGATCGCTTCGCCCGTGCGTTCACCGCGGCCGGCGCGGCCGGCGACCTGCGTCAGCAGCTGAAACGTCCGCTCCGAGGCGCGGAAGTCGGCGAGGCCGAGCCCGACATCCGCCGAAATCACGCCAACGAGCGTCACCCCGGGAAAGTCGTGGCCCTTGGCGATCATCTGCGTGCCGACGAGGATGTCGAGCTCGCGCGCGCCAAACTGCGAGAGGATGCGCGTCAGCGCGCCTTTCCGTCGGACGGAGTCGCGATCGACGCGGCCGATGCGCGCATCGGGAAAGCGCTCGCGCAGTTGTTCCTCGATGCGCTCGGTGCCGAAGCCCGCATGCTCGAGATACGGCGCCGCGCACTTGCGGCAGACCTTCGGGACCGTCACCGAGTAATTGCAGTAGTGGCACCGTGCCCTCCACCCCCTCGACTCGCGGTGCTCGCTCGGGACAGGCCGGTGGCCGACGCGGTGAACGGTCAGGGAGACGCTGCAGTTCGGACATTCGAACGAGTCGCCGCACTGGCGGCAGAAGACGGCCGTCGAATATCCGCGTCGATTGAGCAGCACCAGCACCTGCTCGCGCCGCGTGAGTCGATCCTCGACAGCCGCCGCGAGATCGCGGCTGATGACGATGTCGGGCCCTTCGTCGGCGTACTCCTGCCGCATGTTGACGAGGCGCACGGACGCGAGCGGGCGATCGAGCACGCGTTTCTCGAGCGTGATGCGCGCGTATTTGCCGCCGGCGGCATTCTGATAGCTCTCCATCGACGGCGTCGCGGAGCCGAGCACGACGAGGGCGCGTTCGCGGCTCGCGCGCACGATGGCCACGTCGCGGCCGTGGTAGCGCGGCGTCTCCTCCTGCTTATAGGAGCTGTCGTGCTCCTCGTCCACGATGACGAGGCCGGGACGATCGAGCGGTGCGAACACCGCCGAGCGAGTGCCGACGACAACATCCACCTCTCCGCGGCGGATGCGGTGCCACTGGTCGTGACGTTCGCCGTCCGAGAGCGCGCTGTGCTGAATGGCCACGCGGTCGCCGAACGCGCCGCGGAACAGCCCGGCAACCGACGGCGTGAGGGCGATCTCCGGCACCATCAGCAGCACCTGGCGTCCGCTCTTCACCACGCGCGCCGCCAGCCGCAGGTACAGCTCGGTCTTGCCGCTGCCGGTGACGCCGTGCAGCAGCGCGACGCGGAACTCGCGGGCATCGGCAAGCGCGAAGAGTTCATCGGCCGCGCGCCGCTGCTCGTCGGTCAGTTCGCGGGCAGCGTCCGGCGCGACGTTGCCCAACGCGGCGCGCTCGAACGGATCGCGCTCGTCGCGCTCGAACTCGATGCTCACCAGACCCCGTTTGCTCAGACCCGCGAGAACGCCTGCTGTCACTCCCCGGTCTTTGAGATCCGTCGAGACAATTCCTGCAGGCGCGGCGGCGAGCATCTCCAGTGCCGCGCGCTGCTTCTCCGTAACGGTGGGGTCCGCCTTCAGGCGGACCATCTCGACGGCATGAGCGGTGGCTCGGATGACGCGCTGGTGCTTGAACGCGGTTGCCTTGCCGCGTGCGCCGGGGGGCATCGCCACGGCCAGCGCATCGCCGATACCCGCCACGTAGTACTCCGCGACCCACCGGCACAGCTCGACGATCGACGCCGGCAGCAGCGGCTCGCGATCGACCGCTTCCGCGATGTTCTTGACGTCGGTCCCCTCCTCGACGAGCGCGTCGTGCTGGACGACGCACCCCGTGACCGTGCGGCGGCCCACCGGCACGCGCACGCGCGCGCCAATCGGCGGAAGATCGATCGAGTCGGGAACGTTATAGGTGAGCGAATCGAGAAACGGGACGGGGACGGCGACAGAGATTAGGGGCACGAAGAGTCAAACCGCGAAGGTCGTGGTCTTCATTCTTCGTGGTTCAGAATGGTTCGCACTCTCTTCATATCGTCCCAGACCTCGCGCTTGGCGGACGGCGTCCGCAGCAGATACGCGGGGTGATACGTGGGCATCAGGATGGCGTCGCGATACTTGAACTCGCGTCCGCGGATGCGCGTGATCGGGTCGGTGGTGCGCAGCAGGCACTGCGCCGCGAACTTCCCGAGCGCGACGATCACCTTCGGCTTCACCGTGTCGATTTGCCTGAAGAGAAACGGCTCGCACTGTTCGACTTCGTCCGGCTCGGGATTGCGGTTGCCCGGCGGCCGGCACTTGATCACGTTGGCGATGTAGACGTCCTCGCGCCTGAGGCCGATGGCCTCGATGATCTTCGTCAGCAGCTGGCCCGCGCGGCCGACGAACGGCTCGCCCTGAATGTCTTCGTCCGCCCCCGGCGCTTCGCCGACGAACATCAGGTCCGCATTCGGGTTGCCGACGCCGAACACGACCTGTTTGCGGCCGAGCGTGTGCAGCTTGCAGCGCGAGCAGTCCAGCCCGAGATCGTGGCGAACCGCGTTCAGGGCCTCCGCCGCCGAGTTGAAGACGGGAACGATCTCGGGTGCTGTCGCGTTCCGTTCGACCGGTTGCTCGGGCTCGTTGGCGACAGGAGCCGCCGCATCTGCGGCGCGGCTGTGCCATTCGGGCTCGAGCCGCACGCCATCGATGCCGAGCTCCTCGAAGAACTCGAGATGCGCTTTCAGGTCGTCGTGCATGGATCAGTGCGCGGCGGTCGTGGCGCGCGCCTTCAGGACGTGTTCGACTCGATCGAGGATCGCCTCGGCGACGCGCGTCTTGCTCTGCAGCGGCAGCGTCTCTTCGCGATCTTCACCAATGATCGTTACCGCGTTGGTGTCGACGTCGAAGCCGGTGCCCGCCGCGCTGACGTCGTTGGCGACGATCAGGTCGGCCCTCTTCCGGGCGCGTTTGTCGCGCGCTTTCGTGAGCAGGTCGCCGGTCTCCGCCGCAAAGCCGACGAGCACGAGCGGCGTGGCGCGACGCGCGGAGGCCTGACCGAGATCCGCGAGGATATCCGCTGTCCGCTCCAGCGTCAGCGTCAATGGTCCGTTCGTCTTCGCCATCTTCTCTGCCGCCGGATTGACGGGAGTGTAGTCCGCGACGGCGGCGGCCATGATGACCACATCCGCGTGTTCGGCCGCGCGCATCACGGCCGCGTGCATCTCCGACGCACGGCGTACGCGAATCACTTCGTCGGTCGCCGGCGGCTCGACGCTCGTCGGACCGGCCACGAGCGTCACGTCGGCGCCGCGCGCGTGCGCCGCCGCCGCGAGTGCGAAGCCCATGCGGCCGCTCGATCGATTGCCGACGTAGCGCACCGGGTCGATGTCTTCGTAGGTCGGACCGGCGGTCACCACCACGCGGCGGCCACGCAGCGCCGAATCACGGGGCGACACGATGCGATCCGCGGCCGCCACAATGTCCTCGGGCTCGGCGAGACGGCCCTTGCCGATCCACCCGCACGCGAGGTACCCCTCGCCCGGCTCGACGAACCGCGTGCCGCGCGCGGCGAGCGCCTGCAGGTTCCGCTGCACCGCCTCGTGCGCGAGCATGTTGGTGTTCATCGCCGGCGCAATGAGCACCGGCGCTTTCGTGGCGAGATAGAGCGAGGTGAGGAAATCGTCCGCGATGCCGTTGGCGAACTTGCCAATGACGTTCGCCGTGCACGGCGCAACGAGCAGCAGCGCGATGTCATCCGCAATCGCGATGTGCTCGATATCGGCGTTCGCGCCCGGCTTCCACTGCGAGGTGATGACCGGCCGGCGGGTAATCGCTTCAAAGGTGATGGGACCGACGAAGCGCGTCGCCGCCCTGGTCATGACGGCGACGACGTCGTGGCCGCGCTTCTGGAGACCGCGGCACACTTCGACCGCCTTGTAGGCGCCGATGCCGCCTGTCACTCCTAAAGCGATTAAGGCCACGGAGGTTTATTGCGCCTCGTCGATCTTCACGACCTTGCGGCGCAGGATTTCCTTCTGCGCGATGGCGATCTTCTTGTTGCCTTCCTCGCGCGGCACGGCGCCGGCGAGCAGCTGACGGGCGCGCTTGCCCGCGAGGACGACGAATTCGAACCGGTTTTCCTTCGGTGCTCTTTCCATGATTCCTTTATGACGCTTCCTGCTCGTTGAAAGTCTCAATTATGTCTTCGGCGGCCCTGCGCATCGTCTTCACGCGCGAGCGCTCGGCCAGCACAATCGCGCGTAAGCGCTCGACCGCCGCGTCGAGCTCATCGTTGACGATGACGTATTCATACGACGCGAACTCGTTCACCTCACGCGACGCCATCTGCAGCCGCTTCTGGATGGCCTCTTCCGAGTCCTTGCTGCGCCCGCGCAGCCGCTGCTCGAGAATCTCCGCCGACGGCGGGAGGACGAAGATGCCAACCGCCTCCATGCCGCTGTTACGCACCTGCCGCGCCCCCTGCACGTCGATGACGAGCACGATGTCCTTGCCGCCGGCGAGGCAGCGCTCCGTGTCGTCGCGGCACGTCCCGTAATAGTTTCCGAACACGTCGGCCCACTCCAGAAACTGCCGGCCGACGACCATCCCCTCGAACCGCTCGCGGCTGATGAAATTATAGTCAACGCCGTCCTGCTCGCCGCTGCGCGGTGCACGCGACGTGTACGACCGCGACATGCACAGGCTCGGGATCCGCTGCACCAGTTTTTCGACGAGCGTCGTCTTTCCGGTGCCGGACGGGGCCGAGACGATGAAGAGCAGGCCCCGGCCGCGCGGGGCGTCGAGCCCGCTATTCAACGTTCTGCACCTGCTCGCGCATCTTTTCGAGCTCCGCCTTGGCGTTGATCACGAGCTCGGAGATGCGCAGGCCGTCGGCTTTCGAGCCGATGGTGTTCACCTCGCGATTCATCTCCTGCAGCAGGAAATCGAGCTTGCGGCCGCACGGCTCGGGACCCTCGGTCAACGCGTCCCAGTGCGCGAGGTGCGCGCGGAAGCGCGTGACCTCTTCGCTGATGTCCGACTTCTGCACGGTGCGCACGATCTCCTGCGCGAGCATCGCTTCGTCCACCGGCAGCTCGAGGCTGATTTCGCGGACGCGGTCCTGCAGGCGCGATTCGAGCTGCGCGCGCCCTTCCTCCGCCGCGTCGGTGACGCGCGTGATGAATGTCGCGAGCGCGTCCTTGCGGCCGTCGAGATCGATACGCAGATGGCCGCCCTCGCGGACACGCATGGCGTCGAGATCCGCGAGCGCCTGCTCCACCGCCGCTTCGACGCTTGCCGCGAGCTGCGCCTCCGCCGCCGGGTTCGCCTCCGCCGCGCGATCGCGAACGCTGATCGCCTGCGGCAGACGCAGCAGATCGCCGGGAGTGAGCGTGCCGCTGACGAGCCCTCGCTCGCGCGCGCGATCGATCGCCGCCGACAGCGCGTTGGCGAACTCCTCGTTCAACTCGACCGAGGGCGCCGCCGGGGTGCGCAGCTGCACCGCGATCTGCAGCTCCACCCGGCCGCGCGCCAGCCGCTTCTGCAGCAGCGACCGCACGCGCGGCTCGACGTCGCCGAGCGACTGAGGAATGCGCAGCTGAAGATCGAGGAAACGATGATTCACGGCCCGCACGGTGACGCCGATGGTCGCACGCTCGTCCTCGTGCGTCAGCGAGGCGAAACCGGTCATCGATTTGATCATCGCCGATGGCACCCGGCAGCGGGCGTGGGACAGGTCCTCATACGCGTTCCGGTTGCTCCGTCGGTTCGGCCGGTTCCTCCTGCAGCTGCAGTTCATAGAGTTTCGCATACGCGCCGCCCCGCGCGAGCAGTTCGTCGTGGCGGCCCGTTTCGACGATGCGCCCGCGCTCCAGGACGACGATGGCATCGGCCCGGCGGACGGTAGACAGACGGTGGGCGATGACAAACGACGTCCGGTTGAGCATCAGCGTCGACAGCGCGTCCTGCACCAGCATTTCGGATTCGGCATCGAGCGACGAGGTGGCTTCGTCGAGAATCAGGATGGGCGAGTCGCGGAGGATGGCGCGCGCAATGGCAATCCGCTGCCGCTGCCCTCCCGACAGGCGCTGTCCCCGCTCTCCGATCTTCGTCTCGTAGCCGCGATCGAGCGCCATGATGAACTCGTGCGCATGACCGGCGCGCGCCGCCGCCTCGATCTCCGCCTGCGAAGCGCCGGGACGGCCGTAGGCGACGTTGACGGCGATGGTGTCGTCGAAGAGCACCGTTTCCTGCGTGACGATGGCAATCTGGCCGCGCAGCGAGGCGAGCGTCACGTCGCGCACGTCGTGGCCGTCAATCGTAATGGCGCCGCCGGTGACGTCGTAGAACCGCGGAATCATGTTGACCAGTGTGGTCTTCCCGGCGCCGCTCCGGCCGACAATTGCCAGCGTCTGCCCGCCGCGCACGTTGAATGCGACGCCGCGCAGCGTCGCGTCCTCGGCGCCCGCATACGAGAACTGGACGTCGCGGAACTCGATGACATCGTGGAAGCGCGGCAGCTCGATGGCGCCCGCGCGCTCGTGCACCTCGCTGTGCGTGTCGAGCATCTCGAAGATGCGCTCGGCGGCGGCGATGGCCTGCTGCAGGTTCGCGTTCACCCGGCTCAACTTCTTCGCCGGACCGTACATCATGAAGAGCGCCGCGATGAACCCGACGAATTCGCCGGTCGTCAGGCGGCTCGCGCTGATCTCCTGGCTGCCGTACCAGAGCGCCACAGCGAAGGCGATGCCGCCGATGAACTCCATCAATGGCGGCAGCACCGACAAGGCACTGGTAACCTTCATGCTGGTCCGATAGAGGAAATCGGACGCCGCCTTGAACTTCTCCGTTTCCCGCTGCTCGGCCCCGAACGCCTTGACGATGCGATGGCCGGTGAACGCCTCCGCGGACACGTGGGTAATCTGCGCGAGCGCTTCCTGGCTGCGCCGGGTGGTGCGGCGCACGCGCTGACCGAGCCGTATGAGCGGATAGACGACGATCGGCGCGCCGGTGAGGCATACCAGCGCCAGCCGCGCGTCGTAGTAGAAGAGCAGCGCGGCGAAACCAACCAGCGACAGCGATTCGCGCGCGAGGTCGCCGAGCGTTTCCGAGACCGCCTGCTGAATCTGCGCCACGTCGTTGGTGATGCGCGACATCAGCTTGCCGCTGGTCTGCGCGGAGAAGAAGGCCGCCGATTGCCCGAGGATGTGCGTGAACAGGACGTTGCGAAGATCGCGGACGACGCGCTGCCCGACGTCGGTCATCCAGTAGCCGGAGAGATATCCGCCGACACCCTTGATCAAATAGAGGGCGAGGATGGCGGTGATGATCTGCGGCAGCTCCTCGTGGCGCGGCAGCACGCGGTCGAGGATCGGCTGGATGAGCGCGGCGACGCCGGCCGACGCGGCGCCGTAGACGATCATCGCGATCGCCGCGGCAATCAGCCGCCCGCGATAGGGCCGCGCGTAGGTAAGAAGCCTGAGGAATGGGTTCACTCGGTGAATCGGTATTTCAACAGGACCCACAGCGCGACGACCCCGTCGCGCCAGCCAATCTTCTTCCCTTCGTCGTAGCCGCGGCCGTCGTAGGTGATCGGCACCTCGTACACCCGGAAGCCGCGCTTGAATATTTTCGCCGTGAGCTCGGGCTCGATGCCGAACCCGTCCGATTCGAGCGTCATCGACCGGAGCACCTCCGCGCGCATCACCTTGTAGCAGGTCTCCATGTCCGTGAGCATCGTGTTGTAGAGCACGTTGGTCAGCAGCGTCAGCAGACGGTTGCCCAGGTAGTGCGTAAACAGAAACACGCGGTGCCGCCCCAGGAACCGTGAGCCGTAGACTACGTCGGCCCGTCCCTCGCAAATCAGCTCGATGAGGGGCGGGAATTCCTCGGGAGAATATTCGAGGTCGGCGTCCTGGATGACGACCAGATCGCCGCGGACGGAGCCGAAGCCTGTGCGCAGCGCGGCGCCCTTGCCGCGATTTTCGGGTTGCAGCAGCAGGGTGAAATCGAGCTCGCGCTGCAGCCGCGCCAGGATGTCGCGCGTGCCATCCGTCGAACAGTCGTCAACCACGATGAGCTGTGTGCGCACCGGCACGGCCAGCACGCGGCGGACGATTTCTTCGATCGTTGCCGCCTCGTTGTAGGCCGGCATGACGACCGACAGCAGCGGATCGGTGAGCTTTCCGCGAAGCCGCGACATTACCTTTTCGTGGACAGCGTCCGGAAGCCTCGCGGGTGTGTGGAATGCCATTTCCAGGCATCGGCCACGATGGTGTCGAGGTCCGGCCGTTTCGGCCTCCATCCGAGATCGGTGCGGATCCGCTCCGCCGATGCGTAGAGCACCGCCGGATCGCCCGTCCGTCGCGGCGCGCTCCTGTGTGCGACCTTGCGCCCCGTTATGCGCTCGACGGCGGTCAGCACGTCGCGAACGGATGACGGATGTTCGGTGCCGACGTTATAGGACGCCGACGCGCCGCCCTCCTCGAGCCGCCGCAGCGCGCGCACGTGCGCGTCGGCAAGGTCCATGACGTGGATGTAATCGCGCAGGCAGGTGCCGTCCGGCGTCGGATAATCCTCGCCGAACACCTGGAACGGTTCACCGCCGGACGCCGCATCGAAGGCACGCGGGATGGCATGGACCTCGGGCGAGTGATCTTCGCCAAGCTCGCCGTCGGCATCGGCGCCGGCCGCGTTGAAGTAGCGCAGCCTGATCGAGCGGATGGCGTAGGCCCTTTCAAAATGCGGCATCGCCTGCTCGATCGCCAGCTTCGTCTGGCCGTACGCGTTGATCGGCGCGGTCGGATGCGTCTCGCGAATCGGCGTTTCGACCGGCTCGCCGTAAACGGCGCACGTCGACGAAAAGATGAACTGCCGGCACTGTTCCGCCGCCATCGCCTCGAGCGTTGCCAGCGCGCCGCCGACGTTGTTCCGGTAGTAACCGACGGGATCGCTGACCGAATCGGAGACGACGAGCCATGCGGCGAAGTGCATCACCGCGGACGCTCCGCTGTCGCGCAACGCGCGTCGGACGGCGTCGACATCGCGGATGTCGCCCTCGATGAGCGGCGCGCCCAGCGTCGCGGCGCGATGGCCGGCCGACAGGTTATCGAAGATAACGGTCCGATACCCAGCCTGCCGCAGCGCTTTCGCCGCGTGGCTGCCGATGTAGCCGGCGCCGCCGGTCACGAGCACGGTGGACGCGTTCTGATCAGGAGCGGCCAATGGAGTAATAGGTGAAACCGTTCTGCTTCATCTGCTCCGGCATGAACAGGTTGCGGCCGTCGAAGATGACAGGAGTGCGCATCAGCTTCCGCATCTTCTCGAAGTCTGGCCGCCTGAACTCGCTCCATTCGGTGACGATGGCGAGGCAGTCGGCGCCTTTGAGGGCGTCGTAAGGCTTGGTCGCGAAACTCACTTTGTTGCCGAAGATGCCCTTGGCGACCTTGGTCGCCTCGGGATCGAACGCCTGGACGGCGGCACCCTCCGCGAGTAGGGACTTGATAAGCGGAATCGACGGCGCCTCGCGCATGTCGTCGGTGCGCGGCTTGAACGCCAGGCCCCACATCGCGATCGTCTTGCCCTTGAGCGATCCGAAATGCGCGCGCATCTTCGCCGCCAGTCGTGTCTTCTGTGAGGCGTTGACATCTTCGACGGCCTTGAGAATCTTGAAGTCGTAGTCCTTCTCGCCGGCGAAGTAAATCATCGCCTTGACGTCTTTGGGAAAGCAGCTGCCGCCGTAGCCGACACCCGGGAACAGGAACGACGTGCCGATGCGGCGGTCGGCGCCGACGGCGCGGCGCACCTCGTCGACGTCGGCGCCGACGGCCTCGCAGACGTTGGCCACCTCGTTCATGAAGGAGATGCGCGTCGCCAGCATCGCGTTGGCCGCGTACTTCGACAGCTCAGCGCTCGCGCAGTCCATCATCATGATCGGCGCTCCGGTGCGCGTGAACGGCGCATAGAGTTCCGTCATCAGCTCGCGGGCACGCGGATCCTCGGCGCCGATGACCACGCGGTCCGGCTTGAGAAAGTCGTCGATCGCCGCGCCCTGCTTGAGAAACTCGGGATTGCTGACCACGCTGAACGGATGCGTCGTCTCGCGGCGAATCACCTCACGCACCTTCGCGGAGGTGCCGACCGGCACGGTGCTCTTGTCCACGATCACCTTGTAGCCGTTCATCGCGCGCGCGACGTCACGCGCGACGTGCAGCACGTGCTGCAGATCCGCGGAGCCATCCTCGCCCTGCGGCGTGCCGACGGCAATGAAGATGATGGTGGACGCTCGCACCGCCTTCGGCAGGAGGGTGGTGAACTGCAGCCGGTTCTCATTACGGTTGCGCCGAACGAGCTCTTCGAGTCCGGGCTCGTAGATCGGCATCCTGCCGGCGCGCAGCATGCGGACTTTTGCGTCGTCCTTGTCGACGCACACCACGTCGTTGCCGCTCTCGGCGAAGCACGCACCAGCCACGAGCCCGACGTATCCGGTACCGATAACCGCGATTTTCATCCTTTTGTGTCTCTTGGGCCCTGATTGTACCCTGCCACCGTGCGCATCCTTGTCGACTACCGGCCCGCCCTGCGCGAGCGAACTGGCGTGGGGGGATTCATCCACCAGTTGGTACGTGCCTTTACGGCGGCGCATGCGGACGACGAGATGCTGCTCTTCACGAGTTCCTGGAAGGATCGTCCAGCGGCGGGGATCGCGAACGAGACGGGCGGCCGCGTCATCGATCGGCGCATCCCCGTTCGGATTTTGAACTATCTGTGGCACCGTAGGGAGTGGCCGCCAGCCGAAATGCTCGCCGGCTCCATCGACGTCGCGCACTCGCCGCATCCGCTGCTGACGCCCGCGCGCCACGCCGCTCAGGTGGTAACCATCCACGATCTGTTCTTTCTGACCAATGCCCATCTCACGAGCGGCGAGATCCGGCGCGATTACCCGGCCCTCGTGACATCGCACGCCAGGCGCGCGCACGCCGTGATTACGTCGACGCAATACGGGAAAGATCAGATCGTCAGCCGGCTCGGCGTCGACGCGTCACGCGTATATCTCTGTCGACCTGGGGCGCCGACGTGGCAGACCCTCGGCCGCGGGCCGAACGTTCCCGAGGACGGCTACATCCTATTTCTCGGAACGCTCGAACCGCGCAAAAACGTCGGCGTCGTGCTCGACGCGTACGCGCGCGTGCTCGCCCATCGGCCCGTGCTGCCGCGCCTCGTGCTGGCAGGCCGCGCAACAACGGCGGCCGCCGAGTGGCTGGCGCGGCTGCGTGACAAGCCGCTCGCCGGACGCGTCAGCCACATTGGCTACATCGCCGACACGAAACGGGAGGAGCTCTATCAGGGGGCGCGAGTGCTGGTCATGCCATCGCTCGATGAAGGGTTCGGCTTGCCTGCGCTCGAAGCGATGTCGGCGGGCGTGCCGGTGATCGTCTCCAACCGCGGCTCGCTGCCGGAAGTCGTCGGCGACGTGGGTGCGCACGTCGACCCCACTGATGTCGCCGCCGTCGCGGACGCGATCGACCGTGCAGTGACCGATCGTAACTGGGCGATCGAGACCGCTTACGCCGGCCTCGCGCAGGCGCGCACGTTTACCTGGGACCAGGCGGCCCAGACGCTGCACCGTGCATACGAGGAGGCTGTCCGCCTTCGCACGGCGCGCGCTTCGGCCGGACGGGTCGGCGGATGAGGGTCGCGATCGATGCGCGCGAGCTGCACGGGAAGCCGACCGGCGTCGGACGTTTCCTCGCCGAGCTCCTTGCGGCGTGGAAGACGCTGCCTGAGGCGCAGGCGCACGAATTCATTCCGCTGACGACGCATGGCGCCGACAGTGGCACGCTATGGGAGCAGCTCGACCTGCCGACGCTGATTCGCAAGGCGCGGGCGGACGTGCTCTTCTCTCCCGGGTATACCGCCCCGCTGCGCGCACCGGTGCCGGTCGTCGTGGCTATTCACGACGTGTCGTTCGCCGCGCATCCCGAATGGTTCTCGTGGCGCGAGGGCGCACGGCGCCGCGTGATAACCACGCTGGCTGCGCGCAGCGCCGCGCGCATCATCACGATCTCAGCGTTCTCGCAAAGGGAGATCGTTTCGTATCTGGGCGTCGATCCCGACAAGATCGTTGTCGCCTATCCCGGCGTTTCATCAATCACGTGGGGGGCGAGCGGTCACGAGTCGCCCTCCAGGGATCCATTGTCCGTGCTCTACGTCGGCTCCATCTTCAACAGGCGCCACGTGCCAGAGATGGTCGCCGGCTTCAGGCGATTGACGCGGACGCATCCCGAGCTCCGCCTGGACGTCGTCGGCGACAACCGGACGTCCCCGAGAATCAATCTCGCAGCGGACAACCGCGTTCACATCCGCTCCTATGTATCAGACGAGGAGTTGCGGACGCTCTACACCGAAGCCGCGGCGTTCGTATTCCTGTCGGAGTACGAAGGCTTCGGGCTGACGCCACTCGAGGCGCTCGCGTCGGGCGTTCCGGCGTTGCTGCTCGATACGCCGGTCGCGCGTGAAGTGTGTGGCGATGCCGCGATGTACGTTCACCGCCCGGACCCGGCGCTCATCGAAGCCGCGTTGAGCACGCTGCTGTTCGATACGCAGCGGCGGCAAGCCATGCTCGACGCCGCAGCTGATGTCGTCGCGCGTTATTCCTGGAATGAGTGCGCGCGCCGCGTGCTCGAGACGCTCATCGACGCCGGCCGCCAATGAGCACCCTACCGATGCCGCGGCTCACCATCATCATCGTCACTTACAACTCCGCCGCGCACATCGACGGCTGCCTGCGCTCGATCGTCATGCACCCGCCGAAGACCGATCACGAGATCCTCGTCGTCGACAACGCCTCGCCGGATGGAACCGCGGCGGCCATCCGCGCGGCGTGGCACGGCGTGCGGGTGATCGATGCCGGTGAGAACCTCGGCTTCGCCGCGGCGAATAATCTCGGCATCCGGCAATCGTTCGCGCCGCTCGTCCTCCTGCTCAATCCGGATACGTCCGTCCCCGGTGGCGCGATCGACGCGCTGGTGGCGGCCGTCGATCGCCGGCCCGACGTCGGCATCGTCGGGCCGCGGCTCGTGGACGGGAATGGCCGCGCCGAGCTGTCTTGGGGGCGCATGGTGTCTCCTTTGGGAGAACTGCGTCAGAGGCTGGTCGTGCGATTGACCGAATCGCTGACGCGACGCGAACGCGAGGTGGATTGGGTGTCGGGCGCATGCCTGCTCGCCCGTCGAGATGCCGCGGAAGAAGTCGGCCTCATGGACGAGCGCTACTTCATGTATCTCGAGGATGTAGACTTCTGCGCGGCGGTGCGCCGACGGGGGTGGAAGGTGCTGTTCACACCGGCGGCGCACGTCATCCACCTGCGTGGGCAATCGCGTGCAACCGCTTCCGCTGCGACGGAGCTGGCCTATCGCCGCAGCCACCTGTCGTTTTACGAAAAACACCATCCGGGCTGGGCGCCGTGGCTACGCCGGTATCTGAAGCTAAAGCGAGCACTACCCGATAATTAACTAGCGTGACTATCGATCAGTACTCGTGGACCTGCCCCACGTGCGGGCGACGTGTCCCTACTCGATTCGAGGAGTGCCGGTGCGGGTTCAAGAGGGACGACGTGCCGCCTGTCGCGGCCGGACAGACGCCTGCGGCGCCCGCGGAGCCCGCGCGCGGCGGCCGCGGCCCATCGGCCGCGCTCATCCTCGTCCTCGGTGCGGCGATCGGCCTGGGCATCGCCGTTTACATCGTTCAGTCACACAAAGCCGACCCGGCGGCGAACAGCTCTGCCGTGCCCGTGAGCGTCACGGCCGATCATCAGGAGCTGGCGCCGCAACAAGCCGCCGAGCAGACCACCGATGCTTTCGTGCCGCCTGTCACCGGCAGCATCATCCCGACGCGTCAGTTACCACAGGCTTCCGAATCCCCATCGAACATCGGCTCCGGCTCGATCGAAGACGTCGTCAGCGCCGCGCTGCCAGCGGTGGCGTCGATTGATACGGGCACCGCGCGCGGCACGGGCTTCTTCATTCGTCCCGATCTGGTGGTCACGAACAATCACGTCATCGAAGGCCAGAACTCGGTGCAGTTGGTGGCCAACGGCACGCGTTACACGGCACGCGTGATGACCGCGTCGTCGTCCGTCGACGTGGCGCTGCTGCAGGTATTCGGGGCGAACCCGCAGCAGCCGACGCTGCGGCTCGGAAGCGCATCGACGGCGCGTCCCGGCGAGGAAGTGATCGCCATCGGCTACGCCCTCGGCACGTTGTCGAACACCGTCACCCGCGGGATCGTGAGCGCGGTACGTGACGCGGGCGGCGTTACGCTGATTCAGACCGACGCCGCGATCAACCCGGGCAACAGCGGCGGCCCGCTCATCGATCGCCATGGCAACGTCATCGGCATCAACGCGATGTCGAACACGAAAGCCCAGGGCCTTTCCTTCGCGATTGCCATCGACCACGCGACCGCGCTGATGAACGGGCGCACGCTGGCATCGACGCAGACGCCGCTCGACGCGCTGCGGCAGGCGAGCGGCGGCCCCTCCGACAGCGAGCAGGCGCGTTCGCGCGGCGCGCAGGAATACGAGCAGGTCGTCCAGTGGGCCGCCCGCAACGGCGACTCGATTGACGACGACTGGCAACGCAACGCGAAGTTGTGCATCGCGAGCGCACCGTCGTCGGGCGATCGTCCCTGGTTCGCCATCTACGCCGCCGACGGCGTCAAAATGGCACGCAGCAACCTGTACGACTGCGCCACCTGGATCGGCGACCTGAAGAGCTCGGCGGCCCAGATCAAACAGAAGATGGACGAAGCGGCCGAGGCCGCGCGCCGCAGCAGCGTCTACCCCGGCACGCTGCGGCAGATTCGGCAGAAGTACCGGATGGATTGGGCGGGCTGGGACCGCTGACGACGTAGAATTTCGGTAGTGAAAATCGCTATCGATGCCCGAAAACTGCACGATTTCGGGATCGGCACCTACATCCGCAATCTCCTGAGGCATCTGGCGCGCATCGATCGGCAGAACGAGTACGTCCTGCTCTGCCAGGAACCCGACATGGGGGTCGCGGCCACGCTTGGCGAGAACTTCCGCGGCGTCCTCGAACCGTCGAACAACTATTCCGTCGGCGAGCAGATCCACGTGCCGTGGGTCCTGATGCGGGAGAAGCCTGACGTCTATCACGCGCCGCACTACGTGCTGCCGGTGGCGGTGCGCAGCCGGTCAGTCGTCACCATTCACGACTGCATTCACCTGATGTTTCCGCAGTACCTGCCGAACCGTGCCGCCTATGCCTACGCCCGCGGCGCGATGTGGAGCGCGGCGCGGCGGTCGCATCGCATCCTCACCGTCTCGGAAGCGTCGAAGCGCGACATCCTGCACTTCTTCAACGTGCCGCCGGAAAAGATTTCGGTGGTCTACAACGCCATCGACGAACGCTTCTGGGTGGAACCGTCGGCCGAGGACATCGAGCGCGTTCGCGAGCGGTTCCAGCTGCACCAGCGGTTCGTGCTCTACGCCGGTACGATCAAGCCACACAAGAATCTCGTGCGCCTCATCGAAGCGTTCGCCGAGCTGCGCAAGGGCGAATTCGAAGAGTTGAAGCTGCTCATCATCGGCGACGAGATCTCGAAGCTGCCGGCGCTGCGGCGCGCGGTCCACAGCCACAAGCTGCACAAGCACGTGCGCTTCCTCGGCTTTCTTCCCGATGAAACGCTCGCCGCGCTGTACCGTCTCGCCGCGGTGTTCGTGTTTCCGTCGCTCTATGAAGGCTTCGGCCTGCCGCCGCTCGAGGCGATGGCGAGCGGGACGCCGGTCGTCACATCGAACGTCTCGTCGCTGCCCGAAGTCGCAGGCGACGCGGCGATGCTCGTCGATCCCTACGACGTCAGCTCGATTGTCGAAGGGATGCGCGGCGTGCTGAGCGACCCGCAGCTGGCCAGCGAGATGCGACGCAAGGGGCTGGTGCGCGCGCGCGATTTCTCGTGGGAGCGGTCGGTGACCCGCACGCACGACATTTACCGCCTGGTCGCGGGTTGGAATTGAGGACCGCGCTCGTTCACGACTGGCTGACCGGGATGCGCGGCGGCGAGAAGGTGCTCGAGGCGCTCTGCGAACGCTACCCGCACGCCGACATCTTCACGCTCTTCCACGTGCCGGGCTCGGTCTCGCCGACGATCGAGCGCCACCGCATCATCACGTCAGGCCTGCAGCAGCTGCCGTTCGCGCGCACGCAGTACCGCAAATACCTGCCGCTCTACCCCACGGCCATCGAGCAGTTCGACCTCGATCGCTACGACCTCGTGTTGAGCGTCAGCACCTGCGCGGCCAAATCGGTCGTCGTGCCCGGCCGCGCACGGCACATCTGCTACTGCAACGCACCGATGCGCTATGCCTGGGATCAATTCGACGCCTACTTCGGACCCGAGCGCGTCGGTGCAGTTGCCAGCCGCTGGATCTACGAGCCGGTGTTGCGCCGGCTGGCGCGCTGGGATGCGGCGACCGCCTCGCGCGTCGGACGCTTCATCGGCAACTCCGGGAACATTGCGGCGCGGATCCGCCGATATTACAATCGCGAAGCGACAGTTGTGTATCCACCGGTCGATACGGCCTTCTTCCATCCCGATACGACGCCACCCGCCGACCATTTTCTGATCGTGTCCGCGCTGGTTCCGTACAAACGCATCGACGTGGCAATCGAGGCCTGCCGCCGCGCCGGCGCACGGCTGCGCATCATCGGCACCGGTCCCGATCGCGCGCACCTCGAACAGGTCGCCAACGGAGCGGGCCCGGCGACCGGCCTCGGGCCCAGCCACGTCGAGTTCGTGGGCCCCGCGAGCAACGAGCAGATCCGCGACGAGTACCGCCGTGCTCTCGCGGTACTCCTGCCGGGCGAAGAGGACTTCGGCATCGTCCCCGTCGAGGCACAGGCCTGCGGCCGTCCCGTCGTCGCGCTGGCGCGCGGCGGTGCGCTGGAGACAGTCGTTCCGCGCGAAACGGGTATCCTCTTCGACGAGTTGACGCCCGCGGCGATGGCGGACGCGCTCGAACAGGTTGCGTCGATGCCCGTTGACGGCGACCGCCTGCGCGCCAACGCGCTGCGATTCTCACGTGAGCATCACGACGAACGGATGCGCGAGGTCATCGAAGAAACGCTCGCCGCACCGGCCGGCACGACATGGTGAGGCGCTACAACCGGCTGCTCGTCGCCTTCTACGTCCTCATCGACGCGCTGCTCGCGGTGTGGGCCTTCGTCCTTGCCTACGGAATCCGCTTCGAAAGCGGCCTCATTCCGGTGACGCGCGGCTACCCACCGATCGACCAGTACCTGCACATCGTGCCCTACGTGGCGGTGCTGACGCCGCTCGCGTTTCAGTTGCAGGGAGTCTACCGGCTGCGAAGAGGCCGCTCGCGCGTGGACGATTTCTTCGCCGTGCTCATCGGCAGCATCCTCGCCGTCGTCTTTGGCGTCGTCTGCACGTTGTACATCTCGGTCTACTACGCGTCCGAGGAAGAGAAGCGGCTGGGCGCGTATGAAGTGTCACAGGTCGTCTGGGGCATCTTCCTCGTCCTCAACGTCGTCTTTTCGTACTTTTCGCGCGAGGCGATTCGCGCGCTGCTCGAGCGCCGCTGGCGCAGGGGCATCGGGCTCAAACGCATCCTCATTGCCGGAGCCGGGGATCTGGGGCGCATGGTCGCCGACCGCGTGCTGCAGCATCGCGAGTTCGGCTTCCAGGTGATCGGCTTCGTGGACGACCGCGCCGCCGGCGACCACATCGGCTATCGCGGCCTTCCACTGCTCGGGACGCTCGCCGAGGTCGGCGATATCGCGCAGCGCGAGCGCATCGATCACCTCTACGTCGCGCTGCCGCTCGAGGAGCACACCAAGCTGCTCGACCTGGTCGAAATCACGAGCCGCGAGTGCATCGACGTGAAGGTCGTGCCGGACCTCCTTCAGTTCATCACGCTGCGAGCGCGGCTCGAGGACCTCGACGGGCTACCGATCATCAACCTCAACGACGTCCCGCTGCAGGGCTTCAACGCCTGGCTGAAACGCGTGATCGACGTGGCGCTGTCGTCCGCGGCGCTCCTCGTCCTCGCCATTCCGCTCGCCATCATCGCGCTGCTGGTCAAGCTCACCTCGCGCGGATCGGTGTTCTACGCGCAGGAGCGAATGGGGCTCGACGGCCACGCATTCATCGTGTACAAGTTCCGGTCGATGTACGAGAACGCGGAGTCGGACAGCGGTCCGGTGTGGGCTCGCGAGGACGACCCGCGGGCGACGCCGATCGGCCGCTCGCTCCGGAAATTCGACCTCGACGAGCTGCCGCAGCTCTGGAACGTCCTGCGCGGCGACATGTCGATCGTCGGACCGCGGCCCGAGCGTCCGTTCTTCGTCGAGCAGTTCAAGCACAACATTCCGCAGTACATGCTGCGCCACAAGGTGAAGTCCGGCATCACCGGCTGGGCGCAGGTCAATGGCTGGCGTGGCAACACGTCGCTGGAGAAACGCATCGAGTATGATCTCTACTACATTGAGAACTGGTCGGTGACCCTCGATCTGAAGATCATGTGGCTCACCGTTTTTCGTGGTTTCTTCCAACGCGTGTGAGAACCGTCGTCACCGGCGCCGCCGGCTTCATCGGATCCCATCTCAGCGAAGCACTCCTCGATCGCGGGCATTCGGTCATCGGTATCGATAACCTCCTGACCGGCGATCTGGCGAACATCGCGCACCTGCGCGACCGCGACTTCGAGTTCGTCCGCCACGACGTCACGCGGCACATCGACATCGACGGACCGGTGAATTACGTGCTGCACTGGGCGAGCCCGGCGAGCCCGATCGACTATCTCGAGCTGCCCATCCAGACGTTGAAGGTCGGCTCGCTCGGCACGCACAACGCGCTCGGCCTGGCGATGAAGAAGAAGGCGACGTTCGTGCTGGCGTCCACGTCCGAGGTCTACGGCGATCCGCTCGAGCATCCGCAGAAGGAGACCTACTGGGGCAACGTCAACCCGGTCGGGCCGCGCGGCGTCTACGACGAAGCCAAGCGGTTCGCGGAGGCGATGACCCTTGCCTATCACCGCTACCACGGCGTCAACACGAAGATCGTGCGCATCTTCAACACCTACGGTCCGCGCATGCGGCTGCGCGACGGGCGCGCGGTGCCCGCCTTCATGTCGCAGGCGCTCACCGGCGAGGACGTCACCGTCTTCGGCGACGGCACGCAGACACGCAGCTTTACCTACGTCAGCGATCTCGTCGACGGGATCCTGCGGCTGATGGATGCGGATACGAACGACCCCGTCAACATCGGTAATCCGCACGAGGTGACCATCGAGGAGATCGCGCGCACCATCATCAAGCTCGTGGCCTCGCAGAGCACAATCGTCTACCGGCCGCTGCCGGTGGATGATCCGAAACAGCGCAAGCCCGACATCACTCGCGCGCGCACGCTGCTTCGCTGGGAGCCGAAGGTCGGTCTCGAAGAAGGGCTCCTGAAGACGGTCGAGTATTTCAAAAAGAAGATCGCGGGCCGCCCTACGACGGATGCACGTTGATCAGGCGGCGCAGCCTGAAGAAATAGTCCGCCGCCGAGGCGACCGTCAGCGTCAGCGCGAGCCATATCGACGCATCCACCAGCGCTGACTTCTGCATTTTCCAGTTGAAGTACATGATGACGACGTTGGCGACGATGAAGGTCGCGGTCGCGGCCTTGCCGAGGAGCGACGGCTTGAACGTCCGCGGACCGACCGCCAGGTTCACGATCGCCACCACGGAGACGATGACGATGTCGCGGCTGATGACGAGGATCGTCAGCCACAGCGGTACGTGATTGGTGAGTTCGATCTGCGGCAGCGTCAGGACGACGAACGTCGTCACGAGCAGGAGCTTGTCGGCCATCGGATCGAGCCAGGCGCCAAAACTCGTTGGATGGCTCGTGAGGCGCGCGATGAGGCCATCGACCGCGTCGGTCGCGCCGGCGAAGAAGAACACGGCGAGCGCGGCGCCGAGCTGTCCGTAGACGGTCAGCAGAACGAAGGCCGGGATCAGCATGATCCGCAGAATCGTGATCTGATTCGCGAGCGTCAGGTAGCGCACGTCTCAGCGCGACTGCTCGAGGGCACGCAGGCGATCGATGGTGGCGATCGCCTCCTGCCCCGAGACGGCGCGCTCGGTGTCGAAGCGATTGCCGTCGACGAGCGGCAGCACGCCCGCCGAGACGGCGGCGGCAACGGCGGGATAGTTCAGGTGCGCGGGGCTCATGTCCGAAATCGCCGGCTTGTCGGCGAGCCGTTCCTGCAGCGCCGGGTGCGTGCGCGCGATGACCTGCAGCAGCGCGCTCGCCGCTTGCGCCAGATCGACGCGGCGCAGCGCGGCGAGCGGCTGGAAGGTGTGGTTGTCGAATTCCGGCATCACGCCTGTCGCCACGACCTGCGCAATCCAGGACGCCGCCCAGTGGCCGGCCGTGTCGGTGGTCACGACCGGCGTGCGTGGCGCGCGGCCGAGCACGTCCTCGAGGCGGATGCCGATCAACGCGGCGAGGTCTCCGCGCGTGATGCGCGCCGCCATGGGGATGGCGCGGAACTCCGCCGGCAGCCGCGCTTCGCGCGCCTTCGCCGCCACGGCCTCGGCCTTCCTGTCGTATCCGGCGAACGGATCCGCAGTGGCGGCGTTGCGATACGCGGTTTCGGCGCCCTGGAAGTCACCGCGTTCTTCGAGCAGCTCACCTGCCTGCGCGAGCGCGATGGCATCGCTCGCGTCGAGCGCGACCGCCTTGTTGAATTGCGCCAGCGCGGCGTCCGCGTCACCGCGGCGGCGCTCCACCAGGCCGAGCTCGCGATAGAGCACCGCGCTGTCGGGCGTCGCGGCAATCGCCTGCTGATACGCCGCGCGCGCCTCGTCCAGCCGGCCGGCGTTCATCGCCTCGCGGGCGGAGCCAATCAGCGCCTGGATCTCGCGGAACTTCAGCACGTCGATGCGCGCGCCGAGGCTGGTCAACGACGGGTCGGCCTTCAGGGCGGCCTCGAACGCGGCACGCGCGTCGCTGTCGCGATTCATCGACAGCAGCGCCAGTCCCTTGCCGGCGAGCGCCGGCGCGTAACCTGGTGTTCCGCGCAGCGCGAGGTCGAACTGCTCGAGCGCGTGCATGTAATCCTGCCGCGCCAGCGCCACGTAACCCTCTCCCGTCCGCGCCGGCGCGAAGTCGGGTGTCTGCTTGAGCGCCGCCGCGAATTCGCGATCGGCATTCTTCAAATCGTCGTTCTGCAGGTAGCGCCATCCGCGATCGACCGCGAGCGCCTGCGGCGCGGCCGCGGGAATGGCACTGGGATAGACGAACTCCTGATACTTGAGCGTCGGCGGCAGCGGCGGCGCGCTTTTCATGGCGCAGCCTGAAAGAAGTGGGAAGGTAGAAGTTAGAAGTAGGAAGTACGTGAGACGTGCGCTCCACCTGCGTCCCACTTCCCACTTACTCCTCACTGCCAACCCCCAAGTTCCCACTCGTCTCATCCACGGTCGTGAGACGCTCGATAAATCGGCGCGGCACATCGGCCTCGATGACCACCTTGCCATTGGTCGCCACGTGGCTGATGACGCGCGCCACCCGATACAGGCGGCCGATCTGCTGCCGATCGAATTCCTTGCCGCTGTCGAAGGTGATCGTCACGCGGCGCGTGTCGAGGGCGAGCCGCGAGGCAATCATCTGCAGCAGCTCGCCGACGCCCATTCCGGCCGTCGCCGAAATGAGCGCCGCCGACGGGTTCGCCTCGCGCAGCCGGCGCCGCTCGTCTGCCGTAATCGTGTCGGTCTTGTTGTACACCGCGAGCATCGGCACGTCCGAGGCGCCGACCTCCTCGAGCACGCGCTTGACGGCCGCCACCTGGCGATCGCGCTCGGCACTTCCCGCATCGATGACGTGCAGAATCAAGTCCGCCCCCGCCACTTCTTCGAGCGTCGCACTGAACGCTGCCACCAGCGCGTGCGGCAGTCGATCGATGAACCCGACCGTGTCGGAGACCAGCAGCTCGCGGTTGTCAGGGAGACGCACGCGGCGGACGAGAGGATCCAGCGTGACGAACAGCGCGTCCGAAGCGACGGCGGTTTCATCCGTCAACCGGTTGAACAACGTGGTCTTGCCGGCGTTGGTGTAGCCAACGAGCGCGACGGTCGGCACCGATTGCTTGTGCCGCCGCTCGCGGAGCTGCGACCGGCGCTGGCGGACGTGATCGATCTCCTTCTGAATCGACTGAATGCGGACGCGAATCCGCCGCCGGTCGGTTTCCAGCTTCGTTTCACCGGGTCCGCGCGTGCCGATGCCGCCGCCCAGGCGCGACAACGCGGTGCCGGCGCCGACCAGCCGCGGCAGCAGGTATTTGAGCTGCGCCAGCTCCACCTGCCACTTGCCTTCGCGCGTGCGCGCGCGCCGCGCGAAGATGTCGAGAATCAGCTGCGTGCGATCGATGACCTTGCGCTCGAGCCGCTCCTCGAGCTGGCGCAGCTGCGCGGGACTCAGCTCGTTGTCGAAGATCACGACGCCGACGTCCGCTTCATCGCACGCGGCGGCCAGCGACGCGACTTTCCCCGCGCCGATGAACGTCGCGGGATCCGGCTTGGAGCGCTCCTGCTGGATGCGTAGCACGACGCGCGCGCCGGCCGCGTCCGCGAGTCCGGCGAGTTCGTCGAGCGAATGATCCGCGTCGCTGCGGCTGGCGGAGGTTACGACGCCGACCAGCGCCGCGCGTTCGGTGGCTTGCGCCATACAGGTATCAGGTTACAGGTATCAGCTATCAGCGGGAATCGGGTATCAGCAGGGGTCAGGCATCAGGTGGCGACTTTTTGTGCTTGCGGCGCCGCCAGGGACGCTTTGTCTTGTCTTCGTGGGCACCACCTGTCTGGCGTGGCAACGGCGCGCGCGGGAGTCGCCGCGTTTTCGGGCGTTTAGCCACGGCTACAGCCCCCGCATTCGACAGCTGAACGCCTCAGAAGAAGCGGATCTTGGCGCCGATCGAATTCGCATTCGATACGTGAATGCTGTCGATGAACCGGATCCGGTGCGGATCGGTCTGCATGATGAGCGACGTGGTGCGCGTGCCGTCGCCGAAAAAGCGCACGCCTTTCATCAGCGACCCTTCGGTGACGCCGGTTGCCGCGAAGATGATGCTTTTGCCCGGGGCGAGGTCCTTCGACGTGTAAACCTTGTTCAGGTCGGCGCCCATCGCTTTCGCCCGCTCTTCATCACCGGGCTTGGCGACGACGAGCCGCGCGAGAATTTCGCCGTTCAGACAGCGCATGGCCGCCGCCGTGAGCACGCCTTCAGGCGCGCCGCCGATCCCCATCACGGCGTGAACGCCGCTGCCCACGACCGCGGCGGCGATGCCCGCCGAGAGGTCGCCATCGCCGATCAGCCGAATACGCGCGCCCGTCGCCCGGATATCGGCGATCAACTTCTCGTGCCGCGGCCGGTCAAGCACCATCACGACGAGGTCCTCGATGCGCCGGCCGAGCGACTGGGCGATCGCGCGCAGGTTGAACTTCGGCGGCGCGTCGAGATCGACGACCTCACGCGAGCTCGGGCCGACGACCAGCTTCTCCATGTACATGTCGGGCGCATGGAGGAGCCCGCCGTTTTCCGACGCCGCGAGCACGGCGATGGCGTTGGCGGCGCCGGTCGCGCAGAGGTTCGTGCCCTCGAGCGGATCGACCGCGATGTCCACCTTCGGGAATGACCGGCCGTTCGGCGACTTGTTCGCCATCCCGACCTTCTCGCCGATGTAGAGCATCGGCGCTTCGTCGCGCTCACCTTCGCCGATGACGATGGTGCCGTCGATGGCGAGCAAATCCATTTCTTTACGCATCGCTTCGACGGCGACGGCGTCGGACTTGTGCCGGTCGCCCTGTCCCATCGTCGATGCGCACGCAACTGCCGCCTGCTCGACGACGCGCAGGAAGTCGAGGGAGAGATCGGAATCAAGCATAGGAAGCCCGAAATCGTACCACTACCGCCGCTCCGCGCGTAAGGCCGAGACGCTCGGCGGCGCTGCCACCAGCGACGGCGATCTCCAGATGATCGCTGCTGCCAAAAAGTGCACACATCGACCCGTGGCCGGCTTCAGCATAAGTGGCGGCCAACCGGGCCACCGGATGTCCGCCAGCGGCGATCTCGATCGGCCGCGACTGCGTGAAGCGATCGAACGCGCCGCGATCGATATTGCTGACGAGATTGCCGAAGCGATCGACGCGGAGCACCACGCCGCACAGCTGCTCGTGCTCGATGCGCGGCTCCGGAACATCGAGCAGCTGCCAATTGGCGAGCGCAGGGCCGAGCGCGCGCAGCTCGACGCCTTGCGCCAGCCACGCCGCCGCCGGCGCGAACCGGTCGCGGCCTTCGAACGTGCGGCTGACGTCCGGGCGCGCGTACTTCGCCTCGGTCAGCTCGACGACCCGCGGCGTGCCCGCGTGCCGGAACACCGTGGTCAGCAGGCCATTGTCGGGAGCGACGAATTTATAGCCGCCCGCCTCGGCGGCGATGCCCCGGCGCGCCGATCCGACGCCGGGATCGACGACGCACAAAAAGACTGTGCCCGCGGGAAAGTATTTGAACGCCGCGGCGAGTTCGAGCGCGCCGCCAAGGATGTCCTGTGGCGCAATCTCGTGCGTGATGTCGACGAGCGTGGCGTCGGGACAAATGCCAAGCGCGACGCCGCGCATGGCGCCGGCGTAATGATCGCGCGTGCCGAAATCAGTCAGCAGCGCTATTACCGGGCGCACTGGCAGCCGCAGGCGATTTCCGGAACAGGACTTCGCGCAGGTTGTTCTTCAGCAGGAACTGCTCGGTGATGCGCAGCGGCTCGAACATCCGCTGGATGTCGCGGTTGACGAGCGGCCGCTGTTTGGCGCGCGCCGCGGCGTAGGGCCGGTACTGCAGCGTCTGACGATCGATGACGACGTATTTCGTGTAGACCGGCGAGGGCATCTTCGTTTCCGTCGTGCTGAACTGCGCGAGCACGGCGCCATCGGGACGGAGGATGCGCACGAGTTGATGGGCGAGCGCCTGGGCGGCTTTCCAATCGAGGTAGTCGAAGATGTCCCAGCACAGAATGCCGTCCATGCTTTCGTCTTCCTGCGGAAAGCGCGTGGCGAGAAACGAAGGCAGCTCCGCCGGCTTGTCTTCGCTGACGAAGCGATCGATGTCCTTGAAGACGTTCTCGACGAGGATCTTGCAGCCCAGCTCCTCGCCGAAGAAGGTGACGTTGGTGCCGACGACCGGACCGAGATCGAGCAGCAGCGGCTGCGACTTGTTGTTCAGGCTCGAGAGAAACTTGGCGAGGGCCTTGGTCGGATGCGTCGGAGAGTCGGCGCCGCCCTCGGCGGCGTCCGCCTCGTCCTTCTTCTTACGAGAAAAGAGGTCTGAAAGAGACAACCACGAATTCTAGACGATTCGCGATTGATGATTAGCGATTTGTGATTCGGTAATCACAAATCACCAATCACACTTTCGCTAGTGATGCGCGGCCGCCGGCTGTGACGGCTGCGCCGGGGACTGCTGCTGTTGTTGCTGCGGCTGCTGCGACCGCTGCTGCGCCTGTGGCTGCGGCTGGCCGCCCTTGCGCTGCATGTCGACGCTGCCGCGGAAATGCGCGCCTTCGGCGATGGCGACGCGCGGGGAAATGATGTCGCCGTCGACCGAGCCGCCGTCGCGGATGTCCACCTTCTCCGTCGCGGTGACGTTGCCGTTCACCTCGCCGAGGACGATGACCGCCTTGGCGAACACCTGCGCCTTGATTTTGCCGTTGGGGCCGATCGTCAGCACGTGATCGCGCAGCTCGATCTTTCCTTCGACATGTCCTTCGACCGTGAGGTCTTCGCTGCCGTTCAGCTCGCCCTTGATGACAACCGACTTGCCGATGTTCACGATGTCTCTCTCCATCATCTGCTGCCGCCGGGTTTCCGGCTGCGCCGGCGCACTCGCCTGCGTCTGCTGTGCAGGTGCGGCTGGACCCGCCGGGGCCCCCGATCCTGTCGGCTTCACCGCTTCATCGCGCTTCCACATTAGGTCCTCCGACTGTTGGCAGCCCCACGCAATAACCGAGGAGCTTTGAGTGAGCTCGTACTCGGACGATCGCCGTGGCAGGAGCCCTCTGAGTATATCGGCAAATGCTACGATTCGATTACACGTGCAGCGCATCTATCTCGACCACAACGCGACCACACCCCTGCTGCCGGCGGTGATCGACCGGATGACTGCGGTGCTGCGCGACGAGTTCGGCAACCCGTCGAGCGTCCACCATTTCGGTCAGCGCGCGAAGGCCTCGCTGGATGAGGCGCGCAGCCAGGTGGCGAACCTGATCAATGCCGAACCTTCGGAGGTGCTGTTCACGAGTGGTGGGACGGAAGCGGACAACATCGCCATTCGCGGCGCGGCGGAAGCACTCGAAGCGACAAGCAAGCGCCATTTGATCGCCAGCGCGATCGAGCACGAGGCCGTACTGAACACGCTGAAGGCGCTCGCCAAGCGGGGATGGCAGACGACCCTGCTTCCGGTCGATCAGAGCGGGATCGTCTCGGCCGACGCGCTGCGCGCGGCGCTGAGGGACGACACCGCCGTCGTCTCCGTGATGCACGCGAATAACGAAATCGGCACGATCCAGCCGATTGCGGAGCTGGCGCGCCTCGCCCACGAGCGCGGTGCGCACTTTCACACGGATGCGGTTCAGTCGGCCGGCAAGATCCCGGTGGACGTGAAGACGGCGGGCGTCGACATGCTCTCGATGTCAGCGCACAAGTTTTACGGGCCGAAGGGGGTCGGCGCGCTCTGGATCCGCCGCGGCCTGCGCGTGCTGCCGCTGCTGACCGGCGGACGCCAGGAGCGCAGCCGCCGCGCCGGCACCGAAAACGTCGCGGGCATTGCCGGCATGGGCGTCGCCGCGCACGCCGCCGCCGCGAAGATGGCTGCGGAGGGACGCCGCCTGGCGGCGCTGCGCGATCGGCTCGAGGCCGGCATCCTCGGCGCGGTGCCGGGAACGGCGATCAACGGCGCGACCACGCCGCGCGTGCCGAACACGACGAACATCAGCTTCGATCGCGTCGAAGCCGAATCGCTGCTCATCGCGCTCGACCTCGAGGGCATCGCGGTGTCCACCGGCTCGGCGTGTTCGTCGGGAACGCTCGAACCCTCGCACGTCCTCAAGGCGATGGGGTTCAACGCGCACCGCACACAGAACTCGATCCGCTTCAGCCTCGGCGCGGCGAACACGGAAGAAGAAATCGATCGCGTGATTGCGGTCCTGCCGCGGATTGTCGAGAAGTTGCGGAGCCTCACCCGCGCACCTGCGCGCGCTTGAGATCACGAACCACGGAGATACGGAGGTACGGAGAATACTCTGCACCGTGTTCTTCGTGCCTCGTGGTTTGTGAGTGAAATAGATGCGTATCGTTGTCGCTATGTCGGGAGGCGTCGACTCGTCGGTCGCCGCGGCCCTGCTCGCCGAGCAGGGTCATGACGTTATCGGTCTGTCGATGCAGCTCTATGATCAGCGCAGCGGCGAGCAGACCTGGGGCAGCTGCTGCACGCTCGACGACCTCAACGACGCGCGCCGCGTGGCGGCGAAAATCGGCTTCCCCCACTACATCGTCAACTTCGAGCGGCAGTTCCGCGACACGGTGATCTCGAACTTCGTGCAGGAGTACGCCGCGGGACGGACGCCGATTCCGTGCGCGCACTGCAACAGCGACATGAAATTCTCCACGCTGCTCGACCGGGCGCGTGGTCTCGGCGCCGACTCTCTCGCGACCGGTCACTACGCGCGCGTCGAACAGGCCGCGGATGGGCGGTGGCTGTTGAAGCGAAGCGCCGACCCCGACAAGGACCAGTCGTACTTCCTCTTCTCGTTGACGCAGGAGCAGCTCGCGCGCGCGGTCTTTCCTGTCGGCACCCTCACCAAGCCGGAGGTGCGCGACCAGGCACGCCGCCTCGAACTCGTCGTCGCCGACAAACCGGACAGCCAGGAGATCTGCTTCATTCCCGACGGCGACTACGCATCGTTCGTCCAGCGCAAGGAGCCGGCCGTCGCGCGGGCGGGCGCCATCGTCGACTTTCCAGCACAGTGGGATCCGAAGCTTGGAATTCACGTGACTTGAAGTCGCGGC
>JADMIO010957416.1_pt1 | contig 70733 bp, 64 predicted proteins | sample 8958161 | NCBI WGS metagenome assembly JADMIO01 (sample SAMN16585339, study PRJNA669376) | soil metagenome | isolation source: Crop rotation soil | place: USA: Cullars Rotation, Alabama | collected 2011 | reverse complement strand
GCAGGTAAACACCTAATAACAATTAATAACACTTTATAACAGATCATAAGAAAAAGAAGCCCCGGTCCTGATAGGGACCGAGGCACGTTACTGGAATATATAATGATGGGTATGGTTAGAACTTTGAGAACTGTTCCATGAACTCCTGGCGCCTGTTTCGTGAAATACTGATATTGGCGCCATCATCCATAATAATATAACCTCCTTCCCCACGCACATACTTCTTGATATGATTCAGATTAATGAGAAATGAATTATGCACTCTGAAAAAATCCGGCCCGCTCAATGTTTCATCAATTTCCTTCAACACTTTTGATACAAGGATCTTTTTGCCTCCTGTGAGTACTACGCTTGTATAATTGCTTTCCGCCTGACAATACAGAATATCCTGTGTGGGAACAAAGATCATCCCATCTCCAGAGGTGAGTGCTATGCGCTGAGGGGCCGGTTTAGCCGTTTGTTTAATGTTCTGGAACAGCAATTCAATTTGTTCCCTTGAAGGAGATGCTTTCTTTTCTTCAATTCGGCGGATCGTTTCCTTCAGATCCTCCGGGTCAACTGGCTTCAGCAAATAATTGAGTGCGCTGTATTTGAAAGCTTTGATCGCAAACTGGTCATAGGCTGTACAGAATACTACATCAAAAAACAGTTTATCAAACTGTTCCAGCATATCAAATCCGTTCATATGCGGCATCTCAATATCAAGGAATACAAGATCAGGCTGGTATTTATGGATCGCTTCAATTCCCTTACTGGCTGCGTTGCACATTGCTTCAATCTGCACCTGCGGGCAATAGGTCTTTAATAACCATTCCATCATTTCCAGGCTATTGCTTTCATCATCGATCAAAACAGTACGTATCATTGTCTTTAATTTATTAATCTCTCATGTTGCCTCTACACCGGTATCTTCAATATCACTTTTGTACCTGCCGCTTCTCCATGTCCATTTCTCAAATCGATTATTTCTACACTTGCGTTCAGTTCAGCATGTTTATTCAAAAGGCTCAACCTGTTCTCGGTAAGTTGCATGCCCAGTGATTTGCGGGAAGTGGCACTCTTGCTTCTCAACTCCTTTGCCTTCTCTCTTCCCACTCCATTGTCTTCAATAACACACTCCAACATTGAATCCCCGTTCATTCTCACTCTTACACTCAGGTGACCGTTACTTTCTTTATGCAGGAGTCCATGCCAGATGGCGTTCTCTACATAAGGTTGTATGATCAGTGGCGGAAGTTCTACCGTATCAGATCCCAGCTTGTTTTCTACTTTCACTTCATAGGTAAACTTCCTGTCAAACCGCAATGCCTCCATTTCAATATAAAGCTTCAATGCTTCCAGCTCATTGGTCAGGATCACATTCTTGCTATTTGAATTATCCAGTATCAATCTGATCAGCTTGGCAAATTTTGTAAGGTACAGGGATGCCGTTGTCTGGTCACTTTTTACGATATACCGGTTAATACTGTTCAGGCAATTGAAAATAAAATGAGGATTCATCTGGGCCCTCAACGCCTGCATCTCCACTTCCGTCATTTTCTGTTGTGTATTCATCAGGATCACCTGGGCCTTCCTTCTTTCTTCTTCTGCCCTGGCTCTCACTATCTTATTTGCGCACAAGGACGCAATTGTGGTGAGAATTGACAAATGCTTTTGAGTGAAAAACCCTTTTTTTGAGTGCTCGCAATCGATAACCCCCAGCACTTTCCCGTCTGAAATGATCGGGACTGTGATCTCAGACAACCGGCGCACATCATCAACAATATAGCGGGGGTCCTTGGTAGTATCCGGCACTATCTCGGCTCTGCCGCTAAAGCCCACACTTCCTACAATCCCCTTACCCATTGGAATGCCGATGGGACTGCTGATCTCAAATTCACGGGGACTCTTGGGACCATGGGCTGCCTTTTGCACCAGCTCATCACGTTCATCATCCACCAGGTATATCACACAATCTTCAAACTGAAGACGTCCGATACAATTCTTCGCCACATCCCACAGGATATCATCTTCCGTCTGTTGTTCAGACATGCTCGAAGCAAAATAATTGATCACCTGCTCGGTCTCTATTTCCTCCTGCTTTTCCCTGATCTTATTATTGTGCTGAACTATGAAGTAGTAAATAGTACCTATGATAACACCCAGCAATGTCCCAATGAACCACCACCGCTGCCAGAAAGGAGGAATGATCACAACATTGATCTCATTGCCTGCTGTTGTCCAGTTCACACCATCCGGACTAGCTTTTACTTTAAAAGTATAATTGCCTGAAGCCAGCGCAGTATACCTTGCTTCCCGGATATCTGTTTTCTGCCAATCCTTATCTATTCCTTCCAGCATGTACTGGTATTGCATATTCCCGGAGCCATTAATATTAACTGCAGTAAAACGGAAGGTGATTGCGTTCTTTGAAAAAGGAAGTCGCAGCTTTTCATTGCCTGCCAGGCGTACCACTGAATCTGGTAAGGCCGCCTGATACACTGTTACTTTAAAGGGGGTGGTATTCGTTAATAATTTATCCGGATAAAAATAATTGATGCCTTCCTGGCTACCCCAGATCAGTTCACCATCCCGTTTTTTAAAACATGCGTCAATGCGGAACCCACTGATCGTTACTCCGGCATTGTCACTGAAATATTGAAGATTGCCGCTGTCCGGATCGTATTTGATCAGGCATTTATCATTGGAGACCCACATATTTCCTTCATCATCACATAGCAGACCAAAGCACCGGTTATATTTAAGACCATTATTCTTTGTATAGGAATTTATTTTATCACTCTCATTGATAATACTGAATCCCATAATGGTGGCTACATAAATGTTGCCTTTCTTATCTTCCTTCACCTGCAGGCAGGTATTATTGATCAGTCCTTCTTTTGTGGTAAATAATTTCACTTCCTGCTTTGAAGGATCATACCGGTAAACCCCTTCGTTGCCGGTGCCCATCCAGATACGGTGTTTACTGTCTTCAAACAGGCAGATGATCCGTCTGCCGTTGAACTGTTTCAATACAGGATGATCCACAAAGGTGTTAATGGCTCTCGTCTTTGGATTAAAGGAAAAAATGCCAGTATTATTACAGGCCCACATGGTACCATCAGAATGCGCCAGCAGGTCATGGATAAAGTAACTGAACATGGCCTTACCAAGTGTTGTATCATAGGTTAGCTTGGTAAATTTTCCTGTGGCTTCATTAAAAGACACCACTCCATCACCCTGCACACTGGCCCACAAAGTGCCATAATTGTCATAGGCAAGTGCACGAAAAGTAAGCCTGCGTGTTCCCTGCAATTTGGCCTGCAGGTATTGATAATAAAACCTGGATTCTTTCTTTTGTTGATCCCATCGGATCAGTCGGTCATAAGCCGCTATCCATAAGATCCCATTTTTGTCTTCTTCCATTTCATTGATAAACCCGTCAAACAGATCACCATTCTGGTCACGAAACACTTTTCTGAAGGAAGCACCCCGGTAATTTATATTAACGATGCTCACCCCGGAAGTATAGGTTCCTACTATCACTTCTCCGTTTTTACCAGACAAAACACAGGAAGTGGAATTACCGCATAGAGAACCAGGATCAAGCGGATCATGCGTAAAGCGGTTAACCATTCCATTGCTATCAATAGTAACCAGGCCCGCAAAATTGGTTGAAACCAATAATTGTCCATTTACAGCCTGTGCTACATCGGAAAGTGCTGTATTGAATTTCTTGCCGTTCTCTTCGTTTTCAATTGTGTATTCTTTCAGTTCCTTTGTATGAATATTAACGATGTCAACCATGCCCGGCTGAAGGCCAACTGCAATTTTATCCCTACCAAACCGGCAGGCACTTGAAGGAATTGTAAAAGATTGTTGATAGATGATCTTCTTTGTAGCGTAATCAAGTATAACCACATCATTCTGAAAAACGAATATGTATTTATCGTCTTCAAAATGCTGCACATCCAAAAATATAGAATCCCGGAACCTGGATGGCAGCCACAAGAGCGGCTCCCATTTTTTCGTGGACTGATTATAGTTAAACTGACCTTTGTCTGTCTGTAATAATAATCCCGCAGATTTTGTTTCAATAACTGCCTGTCCATTGAACTGGGAGATGGTATCCTCCAGTGTTACCCGGTGGAATTTCCGTTTGGCATCCATCCAGCAGATCCCTTCTCCAAAACAGATCCACAACCTGTTGCTGCTGTCAACGGTAAGCTGGGCAAAGCTGTTGGATGGAAATTCAGGAACCTGTTCTTTGGAGTAGGAGGTAATATTGTACCCGTCAAATACATTCAGGCCATCCGCTGTACCAATCCACAATAGCCCGTCACGGTCCATTACCAGGGACCTGATATTATTATCAGAAAGACCATTGGCCCTGTTGAGATGGTGAAAAGAATGTAATTGCGCAGGCAAACTATTGTGTAGCCCGGCAGAGAATAATAGCAGCAGGAACGCAGAAAGCAGGCATCTCATGTACAATACTAATCTCCCTTCCTAAAAATAACCTATTCCCCGAGTGCTTTCAAAAACATTGAGTGGTTGGCGATTACCCTGAGCAGGTGACCGGTTAACTGAGTAGACTTAAACTTCTTTGTTTTTCTGCCACCATTTATAGCCGATATATCCAACAATGGCAAAAGGGGCAAAAGCGAGGTAAAGGATACCGGCATTAAGACCTGCAGCCGGTTTTTCACCCAATTGCTGGGCGGTTTTTGTACAAATAGAGCATTGGGCTGAAAGGGTATAAGAAAGGAGGAAAAAACAACAGAACACAAGAATATATACCAATGCCCTCTTATTCATACCTGTAATTTTTACAAAGTTAATCTTTAAGCAGTCTCGGTGCTCATCCGCTTGCTGATCTTCTTTCTTTCTTCTTCATCCAGCACCACCTTACGCATGCGGATAGCCTTGGGAGTCACTTCTATACACTCATCAAACTGAATATATTCCATGCACTCTTCCAGGGTCATCAGGGTTTTAGGAGCAATACGTGCAGCATCATCACTTCCACTGGCGCGGTGGTTGGTCAGCTTCTTGGCTTCTGTAGCATTAACTACCAGGTCACCAGGCTTGATATTCTCAGCAATGATCTGTCCTGCATATACTTCCTCACCCGGATCTACAAAAAAGCGACCCCTGTCCTGCAGTTTGTCAATTGAATAACCTGTAGTCCGTTCTGTATTCTTCGATAATAAAACGCCATTGTTCCTGCCTGGAATAGCTCCCTTCCAGGGTTTATATTCAGTAAAGCGGTGAGCCATAATTGCTTCACCTGCAGTGTTGGTCAGCATATTGCTGCGCAACCCGATCAATCCACGGGATGGAATATCAAACTCCAGGTGCTGCATATCACCTTTTGTCTCCATTACCAGCATTTCACCTTTACGTTGAGTAACCAGGTCAATTACTTTACCACTGAATTCCTGTGGTACATCCACCACCAGGTTTTCATATGGTTCACATTTTTTACCGCCGATCTCTTTAACAATAACGGTAGGTTGTCCTACAGTCAGTTCATATCCTTCTCTGCGCATGGTCTCAATCAGGATGCCTAAATGCAGGATACCTCTTCCATAAACAAGAAAACTATCTGCACCTTCTGTATCCTCAACACGTAGCGCCAGATTCTTCTCTGTTTCTTTCATTAACCGGTCACGCAGGTGACGGCTGGTTACAAATTTTCCGTCTTTACCAAAGAAAGGAGAGTTATTGATGCTGAACAGCATGCTCATGGTGGGTTCATCCACACTGATCACCGGCAATGCTTCCGGATTCTCAACATCAGCCAGTGTATCTCCAATATTAAAATCCTCAATACCTACTACAGCACAAAGGTCACCAGCCAATACTTCAGTCACCTTTTTCTTACCCATTCCTTCAAACACATATAGCTCGCGTACTCTTGTTTTCTTAATAACTCCACCAGCCTGGACTAATGCTATGGGCTGGTTTTCCTTAATGGTGCCTCGGCTTACCTTGCCAATGGCAATCCTTCCCAGGAATGAAGAGTAATCCAGTGAAGTGATCTGCATTTGCGTGGGTCCTTCATTCACTTTAGGAGGAGGAACATGCTTGATGATACCATCCAGCAGGGGAGTAATATTATCGATCTGGGTCAATGAATCATTGAACCAGCCGTTTTTACCGGAACCGTAATAAGTAGGGAAATCAAGTTGTTCTTCGGTAGCATCCAGATTAAAGAAAAGTTCAAAAACCGCGTCATGCACTTCATCCGGACGGCAATTAGGCTTATCTACCTTATTTATAACAACAATGGGCTTCAGATTCAGGTGCAAGGCCTTCTGGAGCACAAAACGGGTTTGAGGCATGGGTCCTTCAAAAGCGTCCACCAGCAGAAGTACGCCATCAGCCATTTTCAATACCCTTTCCACCTCACCTCCAAAATCGGCGTGTCCCGGAGTATCGATCACATTGATCTTTACGCCTTTGTACTCAACCGCAGCATTTTTGGAGAAAATGGTGATGCCCCGCTCTCTTTCCAGGTCATTGCTATCCATGATCAGCTCTCCGGTTTCCTGGTTATCCCTGAAAACCTTGGTAGCATGAAGGATCTTGTCAACCAGGGTTGTTTTACCGTGGTCAACGTGTGCAATGATAGCTATATTCCTGATTTCCATACTTTTAACTAATTGAAATGGTCTGCCTCGATCTTTTTCCGATTAAGCGTGCAAAGGTAGCTTAAATTAACGGGGCTGGCAAGAGAAGGAAAGGTTATTTTGGTGTTGCGCTTGTTAAAGAAAATCCACCATGCCTGTTCAATCAGGAACTCCCAATCTGGCGTCAAAGCTACCCAAATCCCGGCTTGCTGCCTGGGTTATCTTTCTTTTCTTTATTGCAGGGCTGGTGCTCATATTCGTGGCTGATGGAACAGCAGATGGGGGTGACAGCATAATCCATTATCTCTATGCCAGGCATGCCTTTGAATATCCACAGAGCTTCCTGAACCAGTGGGCCAAACCCCTGTACGTTTTAATAGTAGCTCCCGTGGCACAATTGGGATTGCCTGCCGTTAAATTCCTGAATCTCCTGTTTTCCTGTGCCACGCTTCTGCTTACCTACAAAACAGGAAGGAAAATTGAACTGAATGATTCCTGGATGGCGGTTGTGTTAACAGCCTTTGCTCCGCTCTTTATTATAGTTACGCTTTCAGGGTTACCTGAACAACTTTTTGCTTTCTGGATGATGGCTGGTTTATATGGAATAATGGCTGGTTATCGCAACAGCTCTATCATACTTCTTTCCTTTCTTCCGTTTATCCGCAGTGAAGGACTTATTGTTCTTTGTGTGTTACTGTTATACCTGCTGGTAAAAAAATGATTTAAACTGATCCCTTTATTATTGACCGGACACCTGTTCTATGCACTCATTAGTTGGCCGGTTTATATTCTCCTTATTATCGGATTGCTGTATGGCTTTTATTTACTGATCGCAAAATATCTATTGAAAAATAAAAAGATCACAACAGATGAAGAGTTGTTCTTGATCTATGGCTGTTTCCTGGGAAATTTTGTAGGGCATACTGTTTTTTGGGCACTGGGTATTTTTAATTCCTTTGGTTTATTGCGTGTAATGATTGGCGTGGTGCCCTTATTGGAGCTGCGTAGTATTACAACAACTGCTGGATGATCCACGATTTGAACTATTGCAAACTTTCGAAGAAAAGATGTTTGGGGCGTAACCCGCACAGTGAAACTGTTCAGGAAATCAAAAATTTCCTCTTAGCTTTATGCAAATGCCCTGCTATGAAATTCCTCAAATGGTTCGCATTTGTCATACTGTTACTGATCATCGTTTATTTTTTTGGTTCAAAGCCTTCTTCACCCACTTATGCGCATAACCTGCCTGCAGTTCCTGCTTCAGCTACTGCACTGGAACAGTATGTACATGATCAGGATGCCGGGCACAAGCTGAAACCCGATAATGAGGCGCGGATCATGTGGTTCAATGATTCCCTGAAACAAAAAACCGAATATGCAGTCGTTTACCTGCACGGCTTTTCAGCCAGCCAGGAAGAAGGTGATCCCATCCATTACCAGTTTGCACAAAAATTCGGTTGCAATCTTTATCTCTCGCGCCTGCCGGAACATGGGATTGACACAACAGAACCGATGATCAATCTAACAGCAGACAAATTGTGGGAAGGCGCCAAACAGGCTTATCAAATAGGAAAACAACTCGGCAATAAAGTAATACTCATGGGATGCTCCACAGGTGGAACCCTTGCGTTAAAACTTGCAGCAGAGTATCCTGATATTGCAGGTATTATTTTATTATCACCCAATATAGCTATCAATGACGGCGCCGCCTGGGTATTAAATAATCATTGGGGCTTACAGGTAGCCCGCATGGTGAAAGGAAAATATAATCTGGCCGAAGATACTTCGGCTCTTTATCGTCAGTACTGGACTTATAAATACAGGATGGAAGCAGCTGTTCAACTGGAAGAATTACTGGAAACTTCCATGAAAGCTTCTGTTTTTGAAAAAGTAAAGCAGCCGTTATTGCTTCTCTATTATTATAAGGACGAAGATCACCAGGATCCGGTAGTGAAAGTATCTGCCATGAAAAGAATGTTCCGACAACTGGGTACTCCTGACAGTTTAAAAAGAGAATTGGCTGTTCCCAATGCAGGCGAACATGTGATCAGTTCCTATATAAAATCAAAAGATCTTCCAACAGTAGGAGTAGATTGTGAAAGGTTTGCTATAGAAGTCCTTAGAATACCTTACGCCAAAAGATAAATCCTTTAAAAAAATCGCTTGATGATCTGTGCAATCAGCGTAAGCAGCAGACTTAACAGGATCATGGTAGTAATTGGGAAATAAAACCTGAAATTCTCCTTTTCTATCCGCACATCTCCCGGCAACCTGCCAATCCAGTTTAATTTATCGTGAAAGAAATAGACGATCACACCGGCCACCACAATAATGGCCCCAATCACCATAATTAATTTCCCGGTATTTGGATTCATAGTGCAAAATTAAAAATATCGCAATTGGTTGGACGGATTGATTACATGGTAGCATTAGAGTACATTTGTGCCCGCTGAACAAGCATAATGAGCCAGAGGAATATTATTTATATCATTAATCCCATCTCCGGAACAAGAACAAAAAAGGACCTTCAGCAATTGGTTGAGAGAAGTACCGAGGCACTGGACATCCCTTATCAAATTTTTCCCTCGGTTGCCAGCGGAGATTACTCCTTTCTTCACTCCATAATCGAGGAACAGAAGGTTACTGATGTTGTAATTGCTGGTGGCGATGGCACTGTAAGCCAGGTTGCAGGAAGTCTTATGGACCAGAATGTAAATTTTGGCATTATTCCCTGTGGCTCTGGTAACGGTCTGGCCTTTGCTGCCAAGATACCCAAACAGCCCGCCCAGGCACTTGACATTGTATTTACCGGCAAAGCTTCCCCCATTGATGGTTTTTATATAAATGGGCAATTTGCCTGCATGTTATGCGGGCTTGGTTTTGACGCCAAGGTGGCCCATGAATTTGCCAAACAGCCGAAACGAGGATTAGGAACCTATGCCGCACTCGTAGGCAGGAATTTCTTTTCAGCAGATCCCTATTCATTTGTTATCGAAAGCAATGGACTCAATTTTTCAACGGAAGCCTTCCTGATCAGCATTGCCAACAGCAACCAGTTTGGAAATAACTTCACCATCGCTCCAAAAGCATTATTGTCGGATGGATTACTGGATGTGGTGATCGCTAAAAAAACTGCGAAGCCATTGCTGCTTTTTAACCTGATCAAACAGATACTGGCAGGTCGCTTAAGCAAGATTGAGAATTCATTGAACAACCCGGTTATCTATTTTCAAACAAGCGAATTGAAGATCATTAATACTGATCTTGCACCACTACATATTGATGGTGATCCTGCAGAAACCCCTGATAAATTGAGTGTACAGGTAAAGAAAAAATGCTTCCGTCTTATTCAGCCAGCCAATTAATTACCCGTCTCAACAGTGTCTGCAGGCTTTGAGTTTTTTTCTGCTTCCAGTAATGCAAGTAATTGGCGAAAACTTTTCTGATTGGAGAAAGAATTAACGGACGCCATGATATCGATCCTTTCACGCCTGCTCAGGTGAAAGTTGAGTGCTGCTTTGTTTTCTTCCTTATCTGCAGCATATTGAAAAAGCAGTTTATGAATGTCCCTTCCCGGATGCTCACTGTAATAACTAAGCATATCATTCTGGAAATATTCCATCATCTTAAACCAGTTATGCTGCAACAGGAGGAATGGTTTTGTGAAATGATCGGTTATATCATCAGAGAGATAGGGAGAGTCCCATCCCCCCGGACTGCGATCACGGATCTGCAAGATCAGAATACCACTGGTATTTTTATTGAGCCAGTCATTAAAGGATTCTAAAAACCGAAGTGTTGTTTCCTGCCCATAATTATCTCTTAATCCTGCATCCATAACATCAATAACCGGGTTGGATGGCAGCCATACATTGGGCAATACAACAGGGAAGGTGGCATTCATACGCAATGCCGTCAATATCCTGAGATCATATGGGTTTTGTTTGGCAAAGAAGGACCCAAAATCCACGGCGTCGGGATCCATCTCCGGAATTTTGGAAAGGTCCTGATAACCGCTCATCATGAAGCTGACAGGTTGGGTGCTGATGATCATCTTGCGGCTATCACGTGTGATCACTGAATTGAAAAAGATCAGTGGTATATTGGCCGCTTTCTCATCTGCCGCATAATCCTTTATCTGCTTATCAAGATACCCTCTCGTATTGGCATTCATTTTTTCTTCAAATGCATAACCCCTGTCCTTAACATAAGTAAACTGGTTGACCTTGAACTTCTGTGCCGGAGCAATAAGATCGCGTGCTACAAAAGAGGAGAATAATGGATTGAGCAGATCGCTGCCTATATCTTCCACATATTGCCTGTCCTGCAGATTAATATTCTTTCCATTCTGTTTTTGCAGAAATAATTCCCTGAAATAAGTAGCACCGATCATTCCACCAGAGGCCCCATTGATCAGGAATATCTTTTTCATGATCCTCCCCTGCGTTATACTATCCAGGTGTTGCAACATGCTTACTGTGAAAGTGGCGCTTCTATGTCCGCCTCCACTTGTATTCATCACCACAAACAATGGCTTTTCAACTCCCTGGTTCTTTTTCCAGTTCTCCAGTATACTGATCATATTCAGACTATCAGCGGTCTTCTTCTCAGCAGTGCAGATAGAAAGTAACCCTTCACGGGAATAAGCTGGTCGCTCTGTTTTATTATTATAGTTCAGACCGTAGCCCTTATTCCTCGGATCGATCCAGTCGATCTTGTAAAAGAAGTTCAACAATAAAACAAGGATCACCAGGTAAGGTATGCTCCAGCTTTGCAAAAAATAGGTAAAGGCGCCCGCTACACCTATCAATATTGAAAAGAAGATGGTAATACTTGCAGCAGCCGGTATCTGGAAAAACGGAGATTCAAGGAAGAACCCGATGATGATCAGGAACAGAAAGGCAGCAAAAATGCAAATGATGGCTGCAAAGTGATGCCGTTTAAAAAGTGAATCTACAAATTGGGGAGTATAGTGACGTACATCCCTGCATGGACGCAGATGCACTGGTGAATCAAAATACCATTCCACCCGCATCAGGCTCTGGTGATGATAGGTTTCCTGTTCCGGGCGCAGGTGGGTGATGTATTCACCTGGATTGGTGATCACCGGCATCATCCTCCGCAGAATTGAACGGTCTGCCCTGAAAAAATAATAAAAGGAAAAGGCTATTACCAATATCAGACCTGCAAAAAATCCACCTGCCAGTACAATGATCTCTGTATTCCTGATCAGCTCCTTATAATGCGTGAATTCATATGTTTTCCAGAAATAAAATCCCAGAAAAATGATCGGAATAATCGCATTGTTCAGGCAAAATTTCAGGAAAGGATTGGTGGTAGCAGCCAGAAAGTGAAAATGGCGACTGAAAAGGATAAAGGTGCTGATATTCCAGCTCATGATGAACATGCCTACCGACATGCCCACAATAGCCATGCTTATTGAATTGACATTACCCAGGTATTCCGGCGCCAGGTAAAGAGAGTCCGCTCCAAATGAATGCATGAATCGCCCGCCTACCGTACTGAACAGGATGAACCAAAACAGCAGCAAGACCTGGTATTTCCTGAAATGCAGGAATAGCAATTGAATGGGAAATGAATATAAAAAACCTCTAAGCCATGCTTTCATGAGTAAGGTAGCTATGAGTTAAAATTACTATTTAATGCCAGCAAACCAAACTGATCCGGCATTTCATAGTCATCTAATTTATAACGCTTTTCCTGCTTCGAATAATATATAACATCCACACCAATGATAGTAGCAGAAGCATTGCAAAGAACTGGTGAGCTACTGCAAGCGTGATAAAACTTTTGGAATGGAGGGGTCGGGTGGAATTTAAGACTGTTAGAATGCCCAATAACACCTGTAAAAGTACATTCAACAAGGGCCAGATTTTCGTTTTTTGAAACAGAGGAGTACTGCTGAATTTATAGGCTTTCACAGTCCAAATAATTATTAGCAAAGCAACCAGGTATCCAAGCATCCTATGGATAAAATGGACCAACAGCGTATTGTCAAACAGGTGACTGATGCCTGGTACCTCACGGGCTCCGAATGGCTGCACATCAACTGGAATAAAATGTCCATTCATATCCGGCCAGGTAGGGGCTGCGGCGGCCGCCTTTAAACCTGCCATGAATGCCCCATAAATAAGTTGTAATGTCAGGAGTGGCAATATCCAGATAATAAATTTTTTCAATCCATTATTAATAGAAAGCTGAGAGAAAGGAACAAATAATTTAAGCGCAAACCATAAAGCATAACACACCAGGCCGAGCGCTAAAATAAAATGTATAGCCAGTTTGTAATGGCTCACATATAATCTTTCACTATCGTTTAGTCCGCTTTTCACCATGATCCATCCAACGAGACCCTGGAATCCACCAAGAATGATAAGGATCACCAAGGGCATTACCATATTCCTTTTGATCCTCTTTTGAATCAGAAAGATCACAAATGGTATAATCGCTGCCACACCTATTAACCTCGCCCAAAGCCGGTGAAACCACTCCCAGAAAAAGATTGACTTGAAATCTGATAATGTAAAATGGGCATTCAAATACTTGTATTGCGCAATATGTTTATATTTTTCAAAGGCTATATTCCACTCCTGTTCATTCATAGGGGGTATTGCTCCCATAATAGGTTTCCATTCAGTGATAGATAGGCCGGAGCCGGTAAGTCGCGTGATACCACCTAACAATACCTGTACAATAAGCATGAAAACACCTACAAGTAACCAGATGGCAACTGGTTTGGAGGAGCGGGGAGGTTGCAGTTCGTTTGCCATAGCGTGCGCAAAGTTAGGCGCTATGTGGGGAAATTAATTTTTGCATTTTTATTTTTAGAAAGATATTGCGCCTGCATGCTTCAGCCCTTTTACCAGGACCAATTGATTGAAGCCGGATGTGATGAAGCCGGCCGCGGTTGCTTTGCAGGCCCTGTATTCGCTGCTGCAGTAATCCTTCCCAGGGAATTCTATCACCCGGTACTTAATGATAGCAAGCAATTAACCGCTGAAGAACGGCAGGAGCTAAAAGGATATATTAAGGCTAATGCTATTGCGTATGCCGTGGCAATGGTGGATAATGATGAGATTGACCAGATAAATATTCTTCGCGCTTCTTTTAAGGCCATGCATCTGGCATTGGATAAACTCAGGAAACGCCCCTCACTTTTATTGATTGACGGCAATCGCTTCACTCCCTATAAAAAGCTTCCTCATCAATGCATCATCCAGGGTGATGGTTTATATTCCAGTATTGCTGCTGCCAGTATCCTGGCTAAGACTCATCGCGATTCTTATATGCGCCAATTGCATAAAGAATTTCCTCACTATAACTGGAAACAGAATAAGGGTTACGGCACTCCTGAACACAGGCAGGCCATAGAAAAACATGGCATCTGCAGATACCATCGCAAAAGCTTCCGCTTAATGGCTGAACAGCCTGAGTTGTTTGATGAAGATGCTATGGATGCTACTCTACCCATCAATGAATCTCCGGATTTAAACGCAGTTAGCCTTTAGTCTTATTTGTTAAAGCACTTTTATAGGCTATCTCCCCTTTGTTAATTGATGTTAAACGTAGTTTTCCCATTTAAACCCTTCCTTTCATTACGGGTCTTATACATGAACCATTTTTACAAAACAAGTTTATACTAAACAGAAAAGTTTGTACCATGAAAAAAATACTTTTTGTAGCCGTTGTCTTCGCCCTTTTTACAACCGCCGCTTCCGCCCAAAGAGGTCATAATGCAGTAACTCATCACCGTGTTCAGCAAGGTTTCCAGAGTGGTCAATTGACCCGTGGTGAAAAAGCCAGATTGCACAGGAATCAAACAGCTTATCGTCACGAAAGACGCAAGGCTTTAAGAGATGGAAGGTTAACCCCTGCTGAAAAAAGGAGATTGGCCCATATCAGAAAATATGATAGCCGCCGGATCTATGCAATGAAGCATAATGGACGCCGGAGAGTATTCTAATCACTATCTAAGAAAAATACAATTGATGGTTTGGAGTTTTAGCCCCTTCGCATCGGCGGAGGGGCTTTTTTATGGTGAAAATTTTCCAAGACCTTCCCTGATCAATACAGGTTCATCTCCGGTACAATCAATAATAGTGGATGGAACTGTACCACCAATTCCCCCATCAATTACTATATCCACCTGGTTCATGAAATTTTCATACATGATCTCAGGATCAGTATAATCTTCCACCTGTTCCCCCGGAAGCGAGGCACTGAGCACAGGCCGGCCCAGCTCCTTTACAATAGCACAGGCAATCCTGTTATCCGGAATTCTCAGACCAATAGTATCCTTCTTGCTTTGCAGGATCTTTGGTACCATCTTGCTGGCAGGAAGAATAAAAGTGTATGGACCCGGCAGGTATTCTTTGAGCATCCGGTAAGTTGAGTTGGGTATCTGTTTGGCATACTCGCTCAGATGGCTCAGGTCAGGGCAAATAAAGGATAGTTGAGCCTTTTTTGGGTCCACATTTTTGATCCTGCAGATCTTCTCAATGGCTCTTTGCTGGAGGATATCACAACCCAGTCCATATATGGTGTCAGTAGGATATATGATAATACCTCCCCGTTGCAGGCAATCTACCGCTGTCTTTATCTGTCTGGGCTGAGGATTATCGGGATGGATATGAAGTAACATCTTGAAGTTTAACCGTTCATAAGGCTTTAAAACCGAAAAATATTTTGTAAAACTAACTCATCTTACGTTGTAATTGTTTGACAATTTGTAATTTACCCTTTCTATATCTTTGTCTAAATCAGCATTGGTATGCAACTTAAGCCGGTTACGATTGTCGACTCGATAGAACCAGAGGTATTCAGAAAGGAATTTTACAGACCCGGTACCCCAATCGTTATTAAAGATCTCTCAAAACAATGGCCCGCATATAAAAAATGGAACTGGGATTATTTTAAATCACTGGTTGGTGATAAACGCGTGCCTTTGTACAATAATGTAAAGAGTGATGCCTATACACCCATCAATAAAGCGGATGATTACAAAACTTTTGGAGAGTATATTGAAATGATCCGGAAAGGTCCTGCCGGCTGGAGAATTTTCTTATTCAATATATTTGATCACGCACCACAACTGATTGAAGATTTCACCTGGCCGGAACATTTGATGAAAGGCTTTGTAAAAAAATATCCGATGCTTTTCACAGGCGGTGCTACCAGCATAACCCACATGCATTTTGATATTGATCTTTCTCATATCCTGCATACACAGTTCGCCGGAAGGAAACGCGTGCTTATGTTCCCTTTCAAAGAACAATACAAACTCTATCGCAAACCATTTGAAGTTTTGAGCCTTGCTGATTTCTCTCATTACTATGAAAAGAATGGAACGCCCGACTATGAAAAGTTTCCTGCATTGAAACTCGCAGAGGGATTTGATTTTATCATGGAACCGGGTGATACTTTATTCATGCCTGCGGGATACTGGCATCATATGGAATACCTGGATAGCGGCTTCGCCATGAGCCTGCGTGCACTCCAGCCTTCATTAGGAGGTAAACTGAGAGGCGTATGGAATCTCTTTGGTATGCGCAGCATTGATACCATGATGAAAAGGACTGTCCCACGCTGGTGGTATGAGAACAAGAAGCGGCAGATATTTGCCAAAGCAGAAAAAGAATTGGCTGAAGCTTAATACATCACTCTTGCTGATACTATTGTATCACCCACACTTCATTTCCACGCAATAATTTATCGAGATCAGCTTTCTTGCGGGCTTTTGCATCTTCCAGCTGCATCGCCATTACATCTTCATAGCAGGGGCGATCAGTTTGATAGAACACGCCGAATGGCCTGGGCAAATGACCCTCAACTTTAGGATCATCAAAGATGCGAACGAGTATCTGTGCTTTATAAATATCGTGTTCGTCATGTATCCATAGATCATCGGCACTATGGCCATCTTCCAGGTTCACCACGCGGGGAGTAAATCCATCCAGCTTAATTCCCTTTGTATTACCAGGTCCAAACAGGAATGGCTTGCCCTGCTCCAGGAATAATGTTTCCTGTGCCTTGGTACCTTTTTCAGTGAATATCTCAAAAGCACCATCATTAAAGATGTTGCAGTTCTGATAGATCTCAAGGAATGAAGCCCCGTGGTGCTGGTTAGTACGCAGCAGCATGGATTGCAAATGCTTGGGATCACGGTCCATGGTCCTGGCTACAAAAGTGGCATCAGCGCCCAATGCAAGTGCCAATGGATTGAACGGATGGTCAATACTTCCGAATGGAGTAGACTTGGTTACTTTATTTTCTTCTGATGTAGGAGAATACTGGCCTTTGGTCAAACCATATATCTGGTTATTGAACAGGAGGATATTCACATCAAAATTCCTGCGCAGCAGGTGAATGGTATGGTTTCCACCAATGCTCAGGCTGTCTCCATCCCCGGTCACAATCCAAACGCTCAATTCCGGACGGGAAGCCTTTAAACCACTGGCAACTGCTGTGGCACGACCGTGGATCGAGTGCATGCCATAGGTATTCATGTAATAGGGGAAACGGCTACTACAGCCGATACCTGAAATGATCACGATATTTTCCCTTGGAATACCCAGCGTGGGCATTACCTTCTGAACTTGTGCTAAAATGGAATAATCACCACATCCCGGACACCAGCGAACTTCCTGATCAGTAGAAAAATCTTTCGCTGTTAGTGGTGGCAATGTCGTAGTGTCGCTCATATCTCAAAAATAGATTACAGTCTACAAAATTAGAAGATTATTGTCAAAGCTGGCCCGGTTTCACAACTATTTAGGGCCTTCAACGGGAAGTTCCGGCTTTCGTAAAGCTATGGTTATAGATTAAACAGTATTGGCTCTTGTTTTGTTATTTACAATAACTTACATCCCCAACCCAGTTTATATGTCTTCCCAACTATATGACTTTGGAATGATCGGTCTGGGCACAATGGGCAGGAATCTCCTGCTCAACATGGCCGACCATGGTTTTGCAGCAATTGGATACGATAAAGATACCGCCAAAACGGCCCTGCTGGAGTCTTCAGCCAGCCCTAATACCACGGTAAAAGGGGCTTCCAGCCTGGCTGAAATGGTGGAATTGCTGAAGCCGCCCCGCAAGATCATGATGCTGGTGCCTGCCGGCCCTATTGTAGACGCAGTAATTAAGGATCTTTTACCCTTGCTGGGACCCGGAGACATTGTTATAGATGGCGGCAACTCCCATTATACTGATACACTGAAGCGGATCGATTACCTGAAAGACAAGAATATTCATTTCACCGGAATGGGTGTTAGTGGGGGAGAGCATGGCGCCCGCACCGGCCCCAGTATTATGCCCGGCGGTGATCCGGAAGCCTGGCAGCAGCTTAAACCTGTGCTGGAAGCAATTTCTGCCAAAGCAGGCCCACAGAATGAACCCTGCGTTGCCTACATGGGTAAAGCCGCAGCAGGCCATTATGTAAAGATGGTCCACAATGGCATTGAATACGCCATCATGCAGCTCATCAGTGAAGTGTATGATGTAATGAAGCGGCACCTTGATCTCAGCAATGATGAACTGCATGCCATATTTAAAAAATGGAATGAAGGAGAACTGCAATCTTTCCTTATAGAAATAACAGCAACCATATTCCTGATTGATGATCCTGATACAAAAAAGAGGCTGGTTGATCTGATATTGGATAAAGCGGGTGCAAAAGGCACTGGTAAATGGACATCACAGGATGCCATGGACCTGGGCGTACCTGTACCTGTTATTGATATGGCGGTGATCATGCGATCTATCTCGGCTTTAAAAGAGGAACGCAAAGAGGCAGCGGCTATTTACAAACCTGTTATAAAAAAAGCAGGTAAAGACAAAGAAAAGATCGTTGAGCAGTTACATGATGCCCTTTATGCTGCCACTATTATCTGTTATGCCCAGGGACTGGAAATGTTATACCGCGCATCCTCAGAATTAAAAATGGATATTCCATTGAAAGATGTAGTGAAAATATGGAGAGGTGGATGTATTATTCGCTCTTCCCTGCTGGAAATATTTGTACAGGTCTATTCCGGAAAACAGGTTCCATCCAATATTATATTGCATAAAAAAATTGCCGCACTGGTTAAAAGGAAATCTTCCAATTTCCGTAAGACCATAAAGCTTGCAGCAACAAATAAAATTCCGGCTGCAGCATTAATGAGCGCACTTGCCTACCTGGATAGTTATACCTCCGAAAACTTACCCGTGAACCTGATACAGGCGCAACGTGATTTCTTTGGCGCACATACCTATCAGCGGATCGACAAGGAAGGAAGTTTCCATACTGAATGGGAATAACTGAGCATTAATTATTAAACTTTGAACAATGGCCTCAAAGAAAAATACAAACCCCACCCTGCTTTTCATATTCGGTGGAAGTGGTGATCTCACTAACAGAAAATTAATCCCCGCGCTGTATAATTTATTTATCGATAATTATCTTCCTGAAAAGTTTGATATCATCGGCATTGGCCGCAGTCCTTTCCCTTCACAGGAAGCTTATCGCGAAAAATTACTGGAAGGTGTTCAGCAGTTCTCCCGTCGTAAAGATGAAAAGAACGGTGCCTGGAAAATTTTCTCTTCCAATATCCGGTATTTTGAAATGGACCTGCTGGATGATAAGGCTTATGACCAGATCATCAACTGGATAAAGGAAAAAGCTACAGAATGGAATGCAAAACCAACCATTATTTTTTACCTGGCAGTTGCACCGCAACTGGCTCCTGATATTGCAAAAAAATTATCTGCCAAAAAGATCTGTGAAGACAGTTCTCATACACGGATAGTATTTGAAAAACCATTTGGTCATGACCTCCAGAGTGCCCGTGAACTGAATAACCTGCTCAAAGGAATGTTTGAAGAAAATCAGATCTTCCGGATTGATCATTACCTGGGCAAGGAAACAGTTCAGAATATCCTGGCCTTCCGTTTTGCCAACGCACTCTTTGAACCCATTTGGAACAGCAATTACATTGATCATGTACAGATCACTGCAGCTGAAACTGTAGGCGTTGAAGACAGAGGAGGTTATTATGAACAGTCTGGTGCATTGCGTGATATGGTACAGAACCACATCCTGCAATTATTATGCATGATTGCAATGGAAGCGCCCACATCCTTTGATGCTGATGAAATCCGCAATAAAAAAGTGGATGTATTGAATGCGCTCCGCAAGATCAATATTGAAGATGTGAACAACTTTACTGCACGCGGCCAGTACGCAAGTGGATGGATGAAAGGGAAAGAAGTTCCCGGTTATCGTAAAGAAAAAAGCGTAGACCCGCATTCGCCCATAGACACATTTGTAGCAGCAAAATTTTATGTTGATAACTGGCGCTGGCAGAATGTTCCCTTCTATGTCAGAACAGGAAAACATTTATATGAAAAAGCTACGCTGGTAGTTATTCAATTCAAGGATGCACCTCATTACGCATTCCCTAAAGAGGCTGCAGAGACCTGGCGCTCCAATAGACTTATTTTTAGCATACAGCCACAGGCGGATATACGTATTCGCTTCCAGGCCAAGCATCCCGGACCGCATATGTCGCTTGACCCTGTTGATATGGATTTTAATTTTGCTGAAGCTTATGATGGTGAGGAGCCCGAAGCCTATGAAACATTGCTGGAAGATGTGATAGAAGGCAATCCCACTTTATTCATGAGAGCAGACCAGGTAGAAGCAGCCTGGAAAGTGATTATGCCGATCTTAGAGGCATGGCAGAAAAGGCCGCCGGTTGATTTTCCCAATTATGCTCCCGGCAGTTGGGGACCTGAGGATGCAGAAGCCTTGATTGCCAAAGATGGACACCATTGGGTAACATTACCTGCCAATAATAAAGGATAAAAAAAGATTTCCTTTCATCCAGGGAAAATATGAACAGCATGAAATTGCATGTTTCAAAGGACCTCGAGGAACTAAGTGAGAACGTTGCTGGTTGGATCATCAACTATGCTAAAGAAGTATTGGCAAAACACAATCGCTTTACCATTGCTCTCTCCGGTGGAAGCACTCCAAAAAAATTATACGAGCAACTCGCTTCTGATAAATACAGATCAAAGATCAACTGGAAGCTCGTCCATGTATTCTGGGGTGATGAACGCGCTGTACCATACAATGATAAAAGCAATAATGCAAAAATGGCCTTTGATGAATTGCTTTCGCACGTACCAGTGCCCAAAGACCAGATTCATATTATGCAGACCGATATAGATCCCGTTGATGCGGCAGCAGATTACCAGCAGTTATTGCATAATTATTTCGATAAACAGCTCTATACTTTTGATCTTGTATTGCTGGGTCTGGGAGATAATTCACATACCCTGTCTCTTTTTCCCGGCTATGATGATATTGTATTTGATAAAGAGAATTGGGTAAGGTCCTTTTACCTGAAAGAGCAGGATATGTACCGCATTACATTAACATCAGCCATAGTGAACACTGCAGGCCGCGTAGCGTTTCTAGTTGCAGGAAAGGATAAATCAGAAGCGTTAAGCCAGGTAACTTCAGGAAAGTATGATCCCGCCAATCATCCGGCACAAATGATAAGACCCCTGAATGGTGAATTATACTGGTTCACTGATAAGGCAGCAGCAACTGATCTTCAGCATGTGATCTGATCAATCTATTTTACCGTTACACAGTTTGTCCCGTATGAATTGAATTTGGTCAAGGGGAAGCAAAATCCGCCGGGAAAATATCTATTTTCGGAAGGCCATAAAGGCAACCGATTTGCGTTATTGCCAGTCTATGATCATTGGCCGAAAGGGCCTTATAACAACAAACTGCTCACGTGGTTTTGGTGATATTTTCTTTCGCCAAAACCACATGAGCGCAAACACCCCGGATTATGCATTTGCCACGTAAAGTCCTGACAGCCATCAGCGTGTTAACGCTGCTAATAATAGCAGGAGTTGCAGCTGTAAAGCCTCCAAAAGGACCCTGGAAGAATCTCCAGGTTTTACCCCAGGATATCAGCGAAGAAAAACTGGATAGCATCATGGAATCCTATAATAAGGCACTGGGAGAGGACTGCAAATTCTGTCATAAACCTCTTGAAACCGGTTCAGACAAATTTGATTATGCTTCCGATAGTTTACCCATGAAGCAAAATGCAAGGGATATGATCAAAATGACGATCAATATCAATAAGACTTATTTCTACCACAAAAAAGAGGAAAGGCCTGAATACCTCAATATGGTTCATTGTAATACCTGCCATCGTGGCGAAGCTTTCCCACCTGAACCTGATGAGAAGACTGAGAAACACAAGAAGAAAAAACACTAGTGGAGACATTTTTCTTCTCAGCTTTTCAAAATTTCTCTTAGTCGGCTTGCAGAGTTGTTGCCGTTTCTTGTGGGCTTGTTCGACTCTCATTCGACTTTCATTCGACTCTGATTCGAAACATATATTCTGATTAGATCGCCACTGACTTATTGTCGTTTCATTCAGTTCGACGGTTTGCGAGTTAAAGTCGAGTGATAGTCGAATAAACGTCAATAAATACCCTGAAACCCGCAGATACATGCAGGTACAAGCCCGAAGTACTTATCGGTTGTACTATATCACATTATCAGCAAACGTTCTATATAAGTAGAAAAATAGCAAATCGTAACATCGCAGATAACCAGCCAAAAAACACTCGTTGCCTCTTACAGTAGTTTTACTGAATATGTTATCGCTTTTACTGAATTTTAGTATAAACCATTAGATTTTAGCACTATATATTAGCATCAGACGTTATTTTTATGAGGTGAATTGTTCGGAAATGTGATGACCAATAATTCCCTATCCTAAAGAAAAATGACCGTATGACTTTGCTAAACTCGATGGGTCTCATTTCAACCATTGCTTTACTTATACCCATCATTTTATTGTTGGTTTTTAAACTAGCCTGGTATAAAAGCTTCCCTGCACTTTTATTCTATTATATCATTCTGGCCAGCTATAATATCATCAGCCAGAATTATTTTACATCCTTTGGCGCATCTGCCATTGAATCCCATAAGGTGATCAATAACCTGCTGGAAGTGCCCCTTGTGCTGTTATTCTTTACCTATTTCAGTCGCACAGCAGAGTTCAGGAAAAAGCTGATCGGGTCAATAATCGCTTTCCTGGCCTTTGAGGTGGTTACTGTTGCCATTTGTGGTTTCAGTCACAAAACAACCACCATCATCCTGGCGCCGGGTTTATTGGCTATCCTGATACTTTCTACGCTGTTCTTTATTCACCAGGTAAAGATTGCGGTGATCTATCTCAAGGCCATTGGTAAGGCTATAATGATCGCTGCCTTCCTTTTTGCCTATGCAGGATTCAGCTTTGTATACATCGTTAATCATGTAATAGAAACGCAGTATGTAATGGATGTATACCTGATCTATTACCTGGTTACCATCATTACTTCAATACCCATGTGTGTGGGGATATATTTTGAGCGCAAAAGAGTACGCCATTTATCTGAATTACAAACCACCCGCGAGGAATTGAAGAAGATATATGGTGAGGAAGACGCTCAACCAAACAACCCCTTCGGACGGGTGGCTTTGAATTATGATAAAGAGCAGTGGAATTAATACACTGCCCCGTTTATCTCAGTCTTTAAAACATATACTTTCCAGACGCAATCATTTTATCTGCAATCCTTCTTCTTGCATCCTTTGTATTGAACGGCTCGGCCTTTGTAAAGCGTTTTAAACCCATCAGGATCATACGCTGCTCATCCCCTTCTGCAAAAGAGTTGATGGCATCCTTACCTGATTTATTCACTTTATCAGCCGCATCATACAAATAGACCCGCATAATGTCCTGCTGAAGAGCAGTAGCAGCTTCGCCCTTCTCTGCTGTCATCTTCATTACCCGCAGCAATACACTTTCAGCATTAAAGGTTTCAATTGCCATATCTGCCAGGTTCATCAGTATCTCCTGTTCTCCTTCAATCTTCATCATCAGCTTCTGAACAGCGGCACCAGCTGTGATCAGGATGGATTTCTTAAGATTGGCTACCAGCTTTCTTTCTTTGGCAAACAGTGATTCATCTTCTGCACCGAAATCAGGAATGCTCATTAGCTCTTTCTGAACATTCATGGCTGGTCCCATCAGGTCAAGCCTGCCCTGCATGGCTCTTTTCAATGTCATATCCAGCGTAAGCAGGCGATTGATCTCATTGGTTCCTTCATATATCCGGTTAATCCGGCTATCACGGTACGCCCTGGAGATATTATATTCCGCACTGAATCCATTTCCTCCATGGATCTGCACACCTTCATCCACCACAAAATCCAGTACTTCACTTCCAAATACTTTTAGCATGGCGCATTCAATGGCATATTCTTCTGCCGCGCCTAAAAGTGATTCATTGTAAGCCTTGCCTGCTGCCAGTGATTGTTTTTCTTTCTCATCAATCCATTTGGCAGTGCGGTACAGGGATGATTCGCCAACAAATATCCTGATGGCCATATCAGCCAGCTTATGCTTGATGGCTCCGAAATTGGCGATAGGCTGTTTGAACTGCTCTCTTGTTTTGGCGTACTGCACGGAATCATTCAACGCTCTTCTTGCACCGCCAACGGCCGCAGCACATAATTTCAAACGACCAATATTGAGAATATTGAAGGCTATTCGGTGTCCTTTGCCGATCTCACCCAGCACATTCTCAACCGGAACTTTTGCATCCTGAAAGTAGAGCTGCACAGTAGATGATCCTTTAATACCCATCTTGTGCTCTTCAGGTCCCTGCGTAAATCCTTCCGTTCCTCTTTCTACAATAAAGCCTGTGAATTTATCTCCATCCACTTTCGCAAATACCGTATACACCTGAGCAAAACCACCATTGGTGATCCAGCATTTCTGACCATTCAGCAAATAATACTTTCCATCATCACTCAGTTTGGCGGTAGTCTTTGCACCAAGCGCATCACTTCCGCTATTAGGTTCTGTAAGACCGTAAGAACCGGCCCATTCACCTGTGATCAGTTTGGGAATGTATTTCTTCTTTTGCTCTTCTGTTCCAAAATAAAGAATGGGAAGTGTACCAATACCGGTGTGCGCTGCAATTGCCACAGAGAATGAGTGTCCGGCTCCGAGATATTCATTCACGATGGTGGCAGTAACAAAGTCTTTTCCCAAGCCACCATATTCTTCGGGAAATGCTACAGCCAGCAATCCCTGCTCTCCGGCCTTTGTCAATAATGATTTCATTAAACCGGGTTCCAGGTTATCGATCCTGTCAAGGATAGGGTATACTTCAGCATCCAGGAACTGATCACACATATCGCGGATCATCCTTTCTTCTTCCGTAAAATCTTCAGCTGTATAAGTATCGGCGGGCAATGATTCTTTGGTTAACCATTCACCTCCTTTCAGAAGTGTTTTGGTATCTGTGGCAGCACTCATAGTCTTGAAAGTTTAATTGGTTAAGCTAATATTACAAGTTTAAGTGTATGGTTTACGTGATTCTGTCTCGATGATTATCGAGACAGAATTATTTGAGATTATCGTATACAATCTGCAATACTTCCTTGCATATCTCTATCCTGTCTGCTGAAACTGTTTTTAATGCTTCGCTCAGCGTTTCATCTGCAATACGCATGGTTTCCTCTTCCAGCTTCTGCGCCTGTTTGGTCAGGTAAATCATATTGATCCTGCGGTCATGTTCAGAAGGCACCCGCTTAACCAGGTTCAGTTTCTCCAAATTATCTACCAGCCGCGTAATACTGGGCTTATCCCTAAATGTTGCATTACACAACTGCTGCTGGCTTCTGCCGTCCTCCTTCCATAAATGATAAAGCACACTCCATTGCTCAATGGTAAGGTTCAGGCCCGCATTATTGAACCTTTTCTGCAGCCTGCGGGCTATCGCCGTGGATGCTTTACCGGTAATGAAGCTGTAGAGTTCGCCTTTTTTAAATTGGTTGTTTGGCATATAGTTGTTTCTGCAACTATCCAAAATTAATATTATTTTTGGTGGACTCAAATCTTTTTTTGGTAAAATTTTGTTGTCTGGCTGAAGCATGGATAAACAGGTAGTTACATATAAATCCTCACAGATCTGCTACTATCGCATTGGCACAGGACCCAGTCTGGGCCTGTGTTTCCACGGATATGGCGAGGACGCTACCAGCTTTGCTTTCCTGGAAAAACTGGCTGGCAATCAGTACACTTTCTACGCTATTGACCTGCCATTTCACGGCGAGACCAACTGGAAGGAAGACCTGAATTTCACCCATACTGATCTTCAGCAGATCATCCATGATCTGCTATTGGCCAATAATATCACCCTCCCGGCCGATGCTTCTAAACCAGACAGGAAAATTGTATTAATGGGTTTTAGTCTCGGAGGGCGAATTGCACTTAGCCTTTACCAGGCATGGTCCCAGCTTACAGAAAGACTGATATTGATGGCGCCCGATGGATTAAAAGTTAATTTCTGGTACTGGTTATCTACCCGCACCTGGATAGGTAACCGCTTATTTGATTTCACCATGAAATACCCCGGATGGTTCTTCCTTTTTTTGAAGATCATCAACAGACTGGGTATGGTAAACGCGAGTATCTTCAAATTCGTCAACTTCTATATCGGCAATAAAGAAGCAAGAATACAGTTATATGAACGGTGGACCACCTTACGCCGGTTAAAACCTAATCTCAAACGTATCAAGACCTGCATTCTCCAAAATAAAACTCCGGTCAGAATGATCTATGGGCGTCACGACCGTATCATTTTACCCATCCGGGGAGAAAAATTCAAAGAAGGTATTGAAGCATACTGTACATTGATGGTAATTGCATCTGGTCACCAGGTTTTACACGAAAAACATGGGAATGAAATTCTGCAAAGTCTAAAGGATTAAACTGATAATGCCGATCATTTATGCTGTCATAATATTATTCCTTCTTTATACTGCCCTTATTTTCTATTATCATATTACCTGGAATTCAATTCCTGTTTTTGTGCCTGATCCCGGTTATCCTTCCACAAAGATCTCGGTGATTATTGCTGCCAGGAACGAAGAAGAAAATATCGGCTTACTATTAAGATCAGTGACCAGGCAATCCTATTCGGGAGATTTAACTGAAATCATAGTAGTTGATGATCATAGCACAGATGGAACTGCTGAAATTGTAAAACGATTTCCAACGGTGAAACTTCTTCAATTAACAGATGATGCCGGAAATTCTTATAAGAAGAAGGCAATTGAAAAAGGTATTGCTGCTGCAACCGGGGATCTGATTGTCACCACAGACGCTGATTGTATTCCCTCACCTTTATGGCTGGAAACCATTGCAAAGTGTAAGGATAAAACCAAGGCTGTATTTATTGCAGCTCCAGTAAGCTTTATAGGTTCAAAGAAATCAGCCCATTCCGATTTGTATCCGGATCTGATGACCATAGATGACAACATTGGTCAGTCGGATAATATTCTGCTTGGTGGATTGCAGGAACTTGATTTCATAGTATTGCAGGGTATAACAGGCGCTTCCGTTTATAAAAATATTCACTCCATGTGCAATGGAGCCAACCTTGCCTATGAAAAGAAAGTTTTTTATGAAGTAAATGGTTTTGAAGGCATTGATCATATAGCCTCGGGTGATGATATGCTGCTAATGCATAAAATCTGGAAAAAATATCCAAAGGCTGTCAGTTTTCTCAAATCGCATGATGCTATTGTATTAACCCAACCCATGAAAACATGGAGCACTTTTTTTAACCAGCGTATCCGTTGGGCAAGTAAAGCAACTTATTATAAGGATTGGCGAATATTCTTTGTATTGTTGCTGGTTTATTTATTTAATCTTTCCTTTTTAGTGCTGTTTATTGCCGGCTTCTTTAATACAGGTTACTGGATCTGCCTGGCTGGATTATGGGCCATAAAAACACTCATTGAAATTCCTTTTGTGCATTCAGTAGCACGTTTTTTTGGTAAAAAGGATTTAATAATCTGGTTTTTCTTCTTTCAACCCCTGCATATTGCTTATACTATTATATCTGGCCTGTTCGGTCAGTTTGGAAAATATGAATGGAAGGGAAGAAGGGTCAAATAGTAATGGCAGCTATTCATTATTCACTTATCTTAACAGCTAAATCTTCCGCTTTTTGGTTAATGAGAGTTTTTCTTTTCAGCAGGCAGCCTGGAAGAGGCTGAAGAAAAATAAAGGGGCAGTGTTTGGCCTTTGCATTATTATTCTCTCCATACTGGTAGCCATCTTTGGTTATTTCATTGCGCCTGATCATTCCCCTTATGCCAACCGCATTATCCTTGAAATTGGAAGTGGCAAGCCGGGCTTCAAACAGGATTTTATACTACTTAAAAAAGAAAATCCACCTAAATCATCCGGATTCTTTCAACAACTGGCCAACGGGAAGGAAGACCTTTATTTTTACATTCCTGTTGTAAGTCATCAGGAACAGGGAGATAGCATCATCGTTCAAAAATTTATTGATGAAGGACTTTCGGAAAGACAGTCTTATCATAAAAAAGAGCTGGCTCCCGATCCTGTCATAACAACACGTTTTCTTTTGGGTACTGATAAATTTGGTCGCGATATATTGAGCCGCATAATCATTGGCACCCGCATAAGCCTCAGCGTTGGTTTGATCACTGTATTGATCTCCCTTTCCATTGGATTAATACTTGGTTCCCTGGCGGGCTATTTCGGTGGCAAAACTGATGCGGCCATAACCTGGTTCATCAATGTGATCTGGAGTATTCCCACTTTATTGCTGGTTTTTGCCATAACACTTGCATTGGGAAAAGGATTCTGGCAGGTATTCATTGCTATTGGACTCACCATGTGGGTGAGTGTGGCAAGACTGGTACGCGGACAGGTAATTGCTGCAAGAGAACTGGAATATGTGGAAGCCACACGGGCATTGGGTTATTCTACTACAAGAACCATTATGCGCCATATCTGGCCCAATATCATGGGACCAGTAATGGTCATTGCAGCATCCAACTTTGCTTCTGCGATTGTTATTGAAGCAGGATTAAGCTTTTTGGGAATTGGTGTACAACCTCCTCAACCCAGTTGGGGATTAATGATCAAAGAGAACTATAATTTCATTATCACACAGAATCCCATGCTGGCGCTTGCTCCTGGCTTTGCGATCATGTTACTGGTGCTCGCCTTTAATTTATTGGGAAATGGGTTGAGAGATGCTCTCAACGTCAGGGGCAGGATTTGATCGGGTGTTCAGGTCCACTATTACGAGCATTGAAAGGCATAGAAAGAAAAGACTTCCAATCTTATCTGTTTCAATCAGGTCACTCAGGAAATTCACTGTCAGGATCATTCCCATTATTATGCCCGTTGTCAATATTACCCGCTTATAAAAATCATCAGTGATCCGGTGATACAGGTATTGAGCATAATAAAGGAGAAAGCCTGCCAGTAATACAAATAGCACTAAACCTGGAATACCCTGTTCAACTGCAGTTAATAAAAAATAATTATGGACCGTTGAATGTTCCGGGTTATTACTCACCCATGTCTTGAATGCGGGAATAGTATATGATCTGTAGTTATGATAAAAGGAATTGGGTCCATAGCCGGTAAGCCAGTTATCATTGATCATCCGGAGCCCTGCTATCCATCTGTAAAAACGTTCTTCTGTAGAAACATCCTTCAGTTGATAAGTAGCTGCCAGATGTTCCCCGAAATTTGAATGCCAGATGGTAGTCTGGTAATCATGTGCATAATCCAGGTAACGGTCATCTGATTTTATCCAGAATAATGCTCCCATCACCAGTACAATCACAGTTATATAGGCAACAATGATTTTCTTTTTGCGGATCAGCCAGGAAATAATTATCCCAACAAACAGTGCCAGCCAGGCGCCCCTTGCATAAGAAAGGAATAAGGCCAGCAGAAGCAGAATGAGGATTACTGTGGTTATCTTTTTTTTGGGAATGGATGTCACTGCAGACCTGTATGCCGCTACAATTGGTATTACACAAACCAGCATGGCTGAATAGTTCACATGGTTGCGAAAGAAAGGTTCCAGTGCCCGGTTAATGGTAGCAAAACTATATCCATAGAAACCATGCCTTATCAGGGTAAGGATTGAAACAATGATCATTGCTACTGATAGTGCCCAGCCTGCCATCCGTATCATTTGTTTTCTTCGGAATAGTATTAATGGCGCAATAACAAAGGCCCCAATATACCAGCCTTTCGCCAGCAGGTATTTCAGTGATAATAATGGTTGGGTGGAGAACAGGCTGCATACTATGGCCCAGATAATACTGATCAATAAAAGAAGTATCAATGGATGACTCCACACCTGTCTGGAAATAGCTCTCGGTTTATATAACCAGTAACAAAAGAATAAAGCGGTTACGAGCCACATCAGCAATTCATCGGGAAAATCAGTTCCTAAGGTCTCTGTGACCTGATATTCCATTGAAAATGGGAGAGAAAATAGTAGAAGAAGAAATACAAATTGCATGGCATGCCAGCCTGCCAGTAAAAACAATCCGGCAAATGGAACCAATGCAAAGTAATATTCACCAGATATTGCAGCCCAGCCAATCAATGCAAAGAAAAGAAGGCTCAACCCAAAGAATAACCAGTTATTATTTTTTGCGATTACAATCACAATGCACGTCGTTTTCTTCTTTCAAGATAAAGCGCAAGCAGGAATGAGAACAGGAAGCTGATTACGAAAGTTGCTATAAGAAGCTTGAGTCTTTGAGGTTTATCAGGGGTTTGTGAAGCTCTTGCTTTTTCAACTACAATGAGTACATTAGGATTGGTAGCGAGGGTAAGTTCATACTGACTAATCAGATTACCATATTCATTAAATTCGTTCAACTCCCGGTTAAAGTCCATACCAAAGGTAACTGCCGTGTCACGGCCAGAATTTTGAAGTATCCGCATACTATCAAGCAATTTTCGCTGTTTCAACTTTCCTTCATTCAACATTTCCAATACTCTCTTATTGCTGGCTGCCTGAACCGACTGTTGTATACTGTTCAACTTCTCCAGAATAGCATCAGCCAATTGAGGCGCCAGGTTCTTATCCGTATCCCACACCTTAATTTTCAACTCTCCATATTCACTACGAAATACTTTACTGTTGCTTTTAAGCAATGCCGCAGAATGACTGATCTGGTTTTCTTTATTGTCTATTTTATAATGATCCCAAAGATTATACTGAATAGCCACACCCAGGTAAACAGTATCCAGTTGTGCAGTACCCAGTATTTTATCAAGGTCATCCACATTTCCCAGGCTTGGGTAAAGACCCTCTATATTATTATTAAAGATCCTTGCCTTATCAGTTAAAACACCAGAGGCAGGCAGTGCTGTGGTCACTGACATATAGCGTGGTTTCTCGCTAAATACAACAACTGCAACAATTGCAACCGCTACAATGATCACCAGTAGCATCTGTTTCCACCATCTCGCCAAAAGATTAAAAATATCAGGCATAGAAATCTATTTATAATTTGTTAGTCCTGTTTTCTTACCGCTTTGATCAATTGGGCAATGCCCGCCAATCGGGTAAGCAGCATAATTGCTGCTACCATTCCGGCCGCAACTATTATAAGCAGCCACTCCGGTATGGGTCCATTGCGGAAGGCATAATAAAATCCTGCCAGCAACAGTCCGGTAAAAATATAAATTAAGAGGGAGCGGATATTGACTGCGGTATGTATTTTTTGTTTTGCATACAGCATGGTCGCGATCCCGCAAAACAATTGGCTGCATAAGGCTGCCACACATGATCCCCTGGCACCATAAGAAGGAATAAGCAGCAGGTTAAGGCTGCTATTGATCAGTACAGAGATCAATACAATACAGGAAAACTGCACTACTCTGCCCGTTGCTGTCAGTGCAGTACCATAAATATGAACCAGTGAATAACCCGCCATGGCCATAAGGCAATACCTGAGCACTTCCACCGCATATTCATCATTATGGTGATATAACACACGCTGTATCCAGGGACCCAGGAAAATACCGGTGGCAATAACTACAATGGCCACCATCATTAAGAAATGCCGGCAACGCAGTACCACGCTATTGATCTCAGTCTGGCTGCTCCAGCGCCTGGCAATATAAGGCAACATAAAAGAAGCAACCAGGTAACCACACATATTAGAAGCATCCAGCAAACGAAAAGCGCCGGCATAAATCCCGGATTCATAAGCCCCGTTAACATGGATCCTTTCCAGTAGAAATGCATCTATCCGGGAATGGGTTGACATCAGCAGGTACACCATTCCAAATGGCAATGCCTGCCTGATGATCTTCCAGGAAGGAAGCCAGTTGGATTGGGGAATGAATTTGATTTCCTTTTTTACCAGGTACAGGAAAGCGATGATGGTTGATGACCCTAAAAAGATTGTTTGCAACAACAGGAACCGGTCAAGATTCATATGCCCCGCCAGTGCAGGAAAATATAGCAACGTACCACAACCAATTATCATCAATGTTTTATCAGTTATGGATAGCCATGCATCTGCCCTGAACCACTGGTTAGCCGTAATAACAGACCGGAAAAAAACGAAAAGAGAAGTGAAAACCTGTATCAGTGTTACATAGACCAGGATATCCCATCTTTTTATCCCTGAAACAAATCCTGCTGTAAAAAGTATAAGGCAATAGAGTAGGGCAAACAGCAATTTCCACAATAGGAAATTGCCGGATAATTTTTCAAAGAAGGACCGGTCTGCTGCCAGTCGCTGATTGAAAAAAGGAGTAAATCCCCAATCAGCTAAAAAGCTTAAAACAACGGAAAGACTTAAGAGGGAAAAATAAACACCATAGTTTTCAGTTCCCACCACATTCTGCACCTGTCGGTCAATAGCAAATATCCATAGCGGTTTAATTATGGCATTAAGCAATACCAGCAATCCCAGTGATGAATAAAACCCTGATGGTTTTTTCATTAATTGACCACTTTTACATTGCGGTTAAAACTTTCTTCGAGAGAGATGAATGTTTCTGTACGTTCTATGCCTTTTATTTTTTGCAGCTGATCATGCAGTACATAACGGAGTTGGGTGATATCCTTGCATACCACTTCTGCAAACATGCTATAATTTCCGGTGGTATAATTAAGCCGAACTATCTCCGGCATTTTCTGTAATTCCTTTGCCACGTTATCATACAGGGAGCTTTCTTTCAGATAGATGCCAATAAAGGCTATCACATCATATCCCAGCAATTTAAGGTCTGTGTTTAGTTTAGTACCTTTAACCACTCCGGCTTCCTGGAGTTTTTTTATGCGTACATGGATTGTACCCCCGGAAACGAACAACTTCTTACCCAGGTCTGCATAAGATATCGCAGCATCATCCATCATGTGGTGAATGATCTCCAGGTCGAGCTTGTCGAGATTTAATTTGACCCCCATTTGGCAAAGCAATTTTGATTATTTTTAGAAATAATGTCAAATATTTGAATATTTTCTATATTTTCAAAATAATCTTTGAAAAATTTGGAACAAAATGGCCTGTTTGCTTAATTTTACTCTATCAAAGCGCGGAAAAATGGGACAACTCCCTCAGCCGCAAAGTTCTTTGACGAAGGATTTTTAAGGTAGAAGATGGGTTATACTGTCCTTTTACCCAAAATATTCCTCGTTTATACTGTGGGGTGATGAAACTTTTGGCAGACATGCCCTCTCGTCTCGAGGGTGGGGATCACAGGAAAAACGCAGCATAGAGCCGACGTTACCGTTGGTAAGGCCGACCAGGGTTGACCACTAATCTTTGTGCTGCAGCTAACTGCCCCGTGGAGGTTCGACTCCTCCCCCTACAGCTTAATTTTTCTCATGTGAGTGTGATTGCGCCTGTAATTTTTATTACGGGCTTTCTTTTGCCCCTTACTTTCCTCCTGCATTCATAACTATTATCTTCGCGCACAACTCTGGTTCTGTCAATTGTTCTGGCATTTGTTTTGGAACCCCTCCTTTGCCTATTTAAACAGTTTTATGAGAAAAATAATTCTACTCCCCCTCCTCCTATTCTCTTATTGCCTTTTTTCACAGGATGCCACCGTTAAGAAACTAAAAGAAAGTTCTGAGCGATCCATCAAAAAAGATCCGGCAGACACAGCCACAAAAACCTGGAAGAAAGGTGGTATTTATGGAATCAATATTGCCCAGGGTTCTTTAAATAACTGGGCAGCTGGCGGTGATGATTTTTCATTGTCCATTAATTCCATTCTCAGCATGTATGCCTTTTACAAAAAGGACCGGCATAGCTGGGATAACACGCTTGATTTTAATCTTGGGTATGTGCGTACTACCAGCCTGGGCAGTCGTAAGAATGATGATCGTATTGATCTTCTTTCCAAATATGGCTATGCGCTTACTCCCAAACTAAATCTGGCTGGATTATTTAATTTCCGCTCGCAGCTTTTCAAGGGATATACCTATCCTGATAATGTAAAAACTTTTGCATCAGCCTTTCTTGCACCTGGTTATATCCTAGTGAGCCCTGGTCTTGATTGGAAACCAGTCCCTGAATTTTCAATATTCCTGTCACCGGCAACCATGCGAATTATCATTGTAAAAGATGATACGCTTTCTGCCAAAGGTTTATATGGCGTTGATCCGGGTGAAACTGTTGAAACAGAATTGGGTGCTTTTATGTCGCTCAATTACCTGAAAGAGTTTAATAAAATTGTGGCCTATAAAGGCCGTCTTGACCTGTTTTCCAATTACCAGGAAAACCCTCAAAATATTGATCTCTATTTCACGAACATCTTAAGCGTAAAGCTCTCCAAAGTTTTATCAGCTACATGGAATGTGGACATGATCTATGATGATGATGTAAGACTTTTTGGCCCCACTGGTAAAGGTGCGCGGCTGCAGCTGAAATCCCTGGTGGGCATAGGGCTGCTGGTTAAATTTTGAGACTCATCCCTCCTTAAATAAGGATTAACTTCGCCGGCGATTTCCAAATCACCTGTCTCTTTTGGCGCGATTTGGCCCAAATGGCACTAAATGGCTTGTTTGGCCCCAAATGACCGATTTGGCACCATTTGGCACCATTTGGCGTGCCTTTTTTAGGGACATACCGTGTACATACCCTATACATACCGTGTACATGCCGTGTACATACCGTATGGATAACCTGTACCTGCCATTTGGATGGGTAGTTTGGAATTCAGTAAAAGCATGATGCATGGGACAAAAAAAGCTGGTCCGTTTTGAAGAGTTAAAGACATTCCCCAATGTTTTGCAGTTTCCGGAAGGAATGGCTGGACAATGGCATCAATTCTTTAAGAATCAGAACCCTGTTACCCTGGAACTGGCCTGTGGTAAAGGAGAATATGCTGTAGGGCTTGGGCAGTTGTATCCTCAACAGAACTTTATAGGAATTGACCTGAAAGGCAATCGGATCTGGGTAGGTGCTAAAAAAGCATTGCAGCAGGGTCTCCACAATGTTGCTTTCCTCCGTACCCAGATTGATCAGATACCTGGTTATTTTGCTCCCGCCGAGGTGGATGCTATCTGGATCACTTTTCCTGATCCTCAGCTTAGAATGAGCAAAGCAAAAAAGCGGTTAACCCATCCTAAATTCCTTCGGCTTTACCAGCAGTTCCTGAAACCCGGTGGAAGGATCAATTTAAAGACTGATAGTCCGGATCTATACAACTTCACCAAACTGGTTATTCTCCTCTACGGTTGCAATTTGCATGATGACCTGTCTGATGTTTTCAGCAATGATGATGTATCTCCTGAACTCCGCATAAAAACCCATTATGAAGGACTCGATATAGCCGGAAGCAATCGCATTCATTATCTGAGCTTTTCCCTGCCCGCACATATAGCAGGAAAGGAAAAAGACGATGAGCTAAAACAGCAATTAAAAAATGCAGGAGTTGATTGAAGGCATACATTATTACCTCAACGAAGAAGGGCTAATGGTACTCACTGAGAAATACCATCTGGCCCGCGGTTACTGCTGCGGCAACGGCTGCCTCCATTGCCCCTTCAATTATGAAAATGTGCACGAGCCCCGCAAATCTGTTTTATTGAAGAAAAGAGATGAGCGCGAAAAGAACAGTAATAAATAACCGGCCAAACCGTTTTGGATTAGCATCCCTCTTTGCCAGCCATTCAGATAGCCCATTATCCACTTTTCATACTTTGTCCAATACAATTGGAATTTGGCCGTTAAGATCCTCATCCTTCCCTGGGTATGCTTTTCATCATACAGGATGGCAAGCAGGTTGCCGAAGCACTTTCTGAAATGCGTTTTTTATTTAATATTCTGATCTAATCTCATATCTTCTTATAATTCTCGTTTTCTGTGGTAATTTTTCTTCATTTCTACTTTCCTTAACTCCCGATCTACGAGTTTTCCCCCTTCTTCAACCTTGGCATAAACTTAGATTTTGTATGTGTAGATGTGCCCGATAAAAAATGTGAAGTATGAAAACGATTTTAAGGATCATTGTAATTGGCGGACTCTTTTTATTATCAGTTAGTGGTTATGGACAAAACGCTAAATTCAAAGACATCGCCGGGAAGTGGGAAGTTGTTGGGGATCCCAACGCAAATGCAACACTGACAATCATAGACAGCAGCACCATTGAATTTTCTTATATGGGGGAGAAAAAGACCATTTCCAATTATACTATTGACTACACCAAATCTCCCTACTGGCTTGATTTTACTGCTTCAGATAGCAGCGCCAGTTTCCAGGTCAAAAGCATTCTTCAAAAAGTAGGAGATGATGTATTAAAATGGCAACTCTTTATTGACGAAGACAGATCTCCTTATTTTACTGCATCAAAAGGCGAAGTATTCTACCTGAAGAAAGCAAGACCCGTCACAATTGCATCCGCTACAACAGTGTCTTCCGGCGTAGCAACAGCCCGCTAAGTTGCTTATCTTCATGGAATGGCAACACGCAAAAAATCAGCTAAACCAACTGCTGTTAAACCTTCAGGTAAAAGAGATGAAAATTTCTTTGAACTGGTATATCAGGTAGCCAGACAAATTCCTAAAGGCCGCGTTACTTCCTATGGTGCAATTGCTGCCTGTTTGGGAACAAAACTTTCTGCAAGAATGGTTGGATGGGCCATGAATGGTGCTGATAAAACAAGGCCATCCGTTCCCGCTCATCGGGTGGTAAACCGCGTTGGCTTATTAAGCGGCAAACATCATTTTGGCAAACCGGATGAAATGGAAAAGCGCCTGAAGAAAGAAGGCATTAAAGTGAAGGATGATAAAGTAGTTGATTTCAGTAAGGTGTTCTGGGATCCGGTAAAGGAGTTAGGCTTTTAATAATAGGGGCTGATCATAAGATAAACGATTACACCGGTAATTGTTACATACAGCCACACAGGGAAGGTGATCCTCGCCAGTTTCTTATGCCTTTCATATTCTCCAATCAATGAGCGGTAAGCCGTAAATAATACAAAGGGCATAATAATTCCTGCCAGCAAAATATGTGTACTCAATAGAATAATGTAAAATATCCTGATATTGCCCGCTGCCAGTTTCTCTGCATCACTCAATACATTATCATGGTTTACATCTCCAAACCTTGAATCACCCGCAAACAGGTGATGGCAGATATAACTTACCAGGAACAATATGGAAAGACCCATCGCAAACAGCATGATCTTTTTATGGGCTTCATATTTTTTTTGCTTAACTGCAACAAGCGCTACAACCAGTAATATCGATACAATGGAATTAATAACAGCATTCGCCTGTGCAAAGAAATGAACATCAAAGCCCAGCTCTACATCCAGCTTATACCGGCTTAATGCGGTTATTAGCACAAATACAATAACCGAAAAGGTAATGATCAGGATCGATGCCTTTCGATCGTTTTTTTTCCAGCTAGGAGCCAGCATTTTTATTCTTCTTTAAGATGAATACTAATATACCCACACCTAATATCGCAGCCAGGAACGCAAAGGCAATTACTGGCAATTGCCCCTTCAGAAAGGTTTTACGCCCAGGATCTTTTTCCATGGAAAGAAAAATGATATCACTGGAGAGCTGGCGTATTGCCATTGAATCCAGGCCATGGTAATAACCGCGTACCTGTCTTTTGCCATCAATTAAAACAAAGCGATCAGTATGATAAAAACTGGTATCTACGCCATTCCCGTCAATCAACGGTAATTTCATTTCCTTAATGGCCATATCATAGATCACCTTCTTATCACCTGTAAGCAGCCACCATTGTTCCGGGTTTACCTGAAAGCGGTCTGCCCAATGCTTTAGCTGAGGCACTGAATCCCGTTCGGGATCAATGCTGAATGAGATGAAATGCAGCCAGTCGGGGGTTTTATCTCCCACACGGCGGGAATTGTTGATTGACTCCTGCAGCATTTTCATGTTCATGGTCATCCGCGGACAAATAGTGGGACAATGGGTAAAGAAAAAATCAGCTACAATTACTTTGTCTTTCAGAGAATCCCAGGATACTTTATCCCCCAGCTGATTGGTCAGTGTAAAATTGGCTAACTGATGCCATACAGTATCTGATTCTGATTTGCCCTTATCAACAGAAGTTATAACGGTATCAGCAAAATAGTGTCGGGGCATTACAACGGCAGTAGCGCTATATTTCTTTACAATGAGATAGCCCGTGAGTGGCATTAAGATCGCCAGCATCAGTGCATATAATGCTTTTTTGCTCAAACTGCTTTTTTAACGTTAAACCGGGTGCAAAGCTACAACAGCAGCGGCAATCAGATGTTTACTGAGGGTAAAAAATCGCTAATAAATGGTGAATACGGAGGCTTGTCCTTATCCAATGCTATACCTGTGGCACAAGCGTCCAAAGCTCAATCCATAAGGTTCTGAAAGAATATATTCAGCGAGGCAGATTACTGCTTACCCGGCTTCGGTTCTGCCGGCCGTTCTGGCTCAGTTGCATGATGCTGCTTAGGCATCGTGCTCTCTTTGAAATGACGATCGTAATTATTGCGCAGGTTCTTGTAGGAATTACCATCTATGATGAACGCTGCTATAAACCAGATAAATAACATTAACGGCACCACAATGGTCATGATCATATTGCGGATTTCATCCCCAAGGTGCATGAATACAGAAACAATGTAATAAGCCTTGGCCAACGTGAGGATACAAACCAGACCCTTGAACATCAACACCAGCAAATGGCTGGGGTTTTCGCCTTTGTGAATAGTATAGATGGTTAGACCGATAGCCAGCTCAATGATCGTAATCACCGAAAGCAGGATCGTTGTCTTCCTTACCCTCTTCTTGAATTCAGCATCCTCTATGTGATGATGAAATGTTACTTCAGACATTGCTTGATGTTCCATATATACCTATTACAAATTATCAAATGTTGGTTTCCAAAAACGGATTAATCAGATCAGATAGAAACAAAGGAATACGAATACCCATACCAGGTCCACAAAATGCCAGTATAATCCGGCTTTCTCAATCATCAGGTAATGCCCTTTATTCTGGAATACATTTTTCTGCGTCATGATCAGCATGATGATATTGATGATCACACCTGAGAAAACGTGGAAACCGTGGAAACCTGTGATACCAAAGAAATAACCACCAAATGCAACGGGTCCTTTTTCACGTACATGCAATTCACCCACATTGATCATTGTTACCAGTTGTTCTTTAGACATTTTTGACAATTGCTCAAGACTGTGACTATGGTCATGCTCATGAACAACTTTGGCAAGAACGTCCGGTGAAGTATTCTTTATAGCCTCAGAAATGGCACTTGCATCTACTAACTGACCCCATGGATTGTGACGGGTAGTCTGACCAATTAAGTCAAGCTTGCCATCAATAAGGGCAACATGCTCACCAGTGATCAGGTGATGCCACTCCCAGGCCTGGCAACCAAGGAACGCAAGTCCACCAACAATTGTCCATGCCAGCCATTTTATCACCCCATTCTTATCACCATTATGCCCTGCATGCACGGCCAATACCATAGTAACAGAGCTAATGATCAAAATAAAAGTCATTACACTCACGAAGGCCAAAGGCAGATTGGCATGGCCTGCTCCGGGAAATGCATTGAACACCACGTTGGGATCAGGCCAGAAGTTCTGGCTGAAACGTATGGTTCCATAAGAGATCAGGAAAGCACCAAACGTGAAAGCATCACTCATCAGAAAATACCACATCATCAACTTACCATATTCCAGGTTGAAGGGGCTTTTCCCTCCACTCCACCATTTCGTTTGTTGCGCTGTAGCTGTATTAGCCATGTCAGTTAAATTCTAATTTTTAATTCTTTATTTATATTATCCTATTACGATGAAGAAGACCAGCAGGTAAATCCATAACAGGTCCACAAAATGCCAGTATGTGGCGGCTACTTCAGTCGGAACAGAACTATATACTTTCGTTTTACCAAAGAACGCTTTAATAAATAAAACCAGCAGGGCAATCACTCCACCGATCACGTGTAATGCGTGCAGCCCAAAGATCACATAGAGAAACTGGCCTGCACCCGCTGATCCCTTGAATGTGATCTGGTGTTGATACCACAGTTCCTTAAAACCAAACCATTGCAATATCACAAAGGCAACACCCAGGCAAAAAGTGATCAATAATAAAGATCTGTACAACCGCATATCCCGCTGGCGGAAAGCACGCAGTGACATTTGAATGGTCACACTGCTTGCCACTATCGAGGCGGTGGATGCCCAAAATATTTTAGGCATATCAATCTGTCTCCACCCTACAAGATTACTCTTCACTATGAACGCACTCGTCAGCCCCGCAAACATCATTAAGATGCTTGCTATGGCTACCCACAAGGTGAACTTATGGGGGTGTAATTTCTGTCTTTGATTTTCACTCACTGCCCAACTCATAGTTTAAGTATCCTTTACACGGGAAATCATCCCGCTTTACTCATCAATAATGCCAGCAACACCACCGGCAGGTACAAATAGCTTCCAAACATTACTCTTCTTGCTGAGGCCACATCCGTTTTTTGATACAGGCTGATGCATCGCCAGAGCATAAAGAGATTTCCAAGAACTACCAGTATCAATCCTATCAGCCCGTTTACATTATCATAACTGCACATGCCAATGAAATAAGGTATCAGGCTTACCGGCATCAGCAGCAATGAATAGATCACCGTTTGCATGGCCGTGAACTTTGTGGGTCCTTTTTCTGATGGCAGCAATTTGAATCCGGCTGAGCTATAATCCTTATGTGCCAGCCAGGCAATTGCCCAGAAATGTGGAAACTGCCACAGGAACTGCAATCCAAAGAGCACCCATCCTCCTAATGTCAATGCATCATCTCCGGCTGCCCATCCAATCAAACAGGGCAAAGCACCCGGAATAGCACCTACCAGTACCGCTATTGAATTTACTTTCTTCAAAGGCGTATAGATAAATGCGTAGAGGAAGAGACTGAAAGCGGAAAGTCCTGCAGATAATGGATTAAAAAACCAACCCAGTATCAGCACTCCCGCAATGCCTGTGATGATAGCAAACGCCCATCCTTCCTGTACAGTCATTCTGCCTGCAGCTACAGGCCGGCCAGCTGTACGTTTCATGATGGCGTCTGTATCTTTTTCCACCACCTGGTTGATGGCATTGGCACTTCCCGTCACCAACATGCCACCTGCAAAGAGCAACCCAATCATCACCCAGTCATACTCCACTATTTTCGGCGCCAGCAGGTAACTGATCACACTGCTGAACACCACCATTATACTGAGCGAAAGCTTAACCAGTTGCAAATAATCCTTGATCTTTTTCATCGCTGCTTTCGCTGTTTTTCTATTCAGTTCTGACAAGAACCTTAGTGCTTGGTTTCATTCGCACCGATTGGTTCTGTCTGCGGGATGAACTCCCTTCCATCCTTACCATAATCATACGGCCAACGATGTACTTCAGGGATCTCACCTGTCCAGTTACCATGACCCGGGTTAATGGGCGTTGTCCATTCCAATGTATTTGCACCCCATGGATTGGGGGTAGTAACTTTTCTTCCCTTGAATATGGAATAAAAGAAGTTGAACACAAACATCAATTGCACCGCAAACACTACTATGGAAACAACGGTGATCATTTTATCCAAATCACCAAACTGGTTAAACGATTTCCAGATACTTTTATCAAGGTAACGACGTGGCATACCAGCCAGACCTTCATAGTGCATTGGCCAGAAGATCAGATAAGCACCAACTATTGTTACCCAGAAGTGGATATATCCCAATGTACTGTTGAGATAACGTCCAAACATTTTTGGATACCAGTGATATACTCCGGCAAACATGCCAAAGAAGGAAGCCACACCCATTACAATATGGAAGTGCGCCACTACAAACATGGTATCGTGCAAATGAATATCGATTGTTGAATTACCAAGGAAGATACCAGTCAAACCACCGGAGATGAACAGGCTCACAAATCCAATGGCGAACAGTGTAGCCGGAGTAAACCGGATATTACCTCTCCATAATGTAGTTAACCAGTTGAACACTTTAATGGCGGATGGTACCGCAATCAGCAACGTCAACAATACAAACACTGATCCCAGGAATGGATTCAATCCCGTCACAAACATGTGGTGCGCCCATACAAGGAACGCCAGGATAGCAATAGCGAATAGAGAACCGAGCATCGCCATATAACCGAAGATCGGTTTACGGCTATTAACTGATAATATTTCCGACACCATTCCCATGGCTGGCAATAGAATGATATATACTTCAGGGTGACCAAGGAACCAGAACAGGTGCTGGAACAGAATGGCGCTTCCCCCTTCATTCGGTAATATTTTACCTGCAACAACTATATCACTGAGATAAAAGCTTGTTCCAAGGTTACGGTCAAAGAGCAGCAGAATAGCTCCGGACAATAATACAGGGAAAGACAATACACCAAGTACTGCTGTAAAGAACATGGCCCAGATCGTCAAAGGCATGCGTGTCATACTCATTCCCTTAGTCCGCATGTTAAGAATAGTAGAGATATAGTTCAAACCTCCTAACAGGGAAGACACAATAAACAGTGCCATGCTGATCAGCCACATATCCGCACCCGCTTTTGAACCCATACTGGCATCATGCAATGCACTCAATGGTGGATACATGGTCCAGCCACCGCTTGCAGGTCCGGTCTGAATAAACAGAGAGGATAACATTACGATACTTGCCATGAAGAAAAACCAGTAAGACAGCATATTCAGGAACGGAGAAGCCATATCCCTTGCACCAATCTGAAGGGGAATAAGAATATTGGCAAATGTTCCGCTCAATCCAGCTGTCAATACAAAGAACACCAGCACGGTACCGTGCATGGTCACGAGTGCATAATAAAATTCAGGATGTATTTTTCCACCTTTTGCCCAATGCCCGAAAAAGGTCTCGAGGATTGGGAACGACTGGTCTGGAAATCCCAATTGCAAACGAAACAGCACCGAGAATAAACCTCCTACTATGGCCCAAATAATACCGGTAATCAAAAACTGCTTACCGATGGTTTTATGGTCCATACTGAAGACATACTTCGAAATAAAGGACTGGTGATGATGCCCATGATGATCTCCATCATGATGTACATCGTGTCCTACCTCAACTCCGGAATGTGCATGCAATGCTTCGCTCATATTCTTTATTTTAATGACAACATGATGTTGTCTTTAATATTTTTATTTAATTACCTGTCTGTACCATTGCTACTGGCGGCTTTGCGTTTGCCGAATCATTAACTGGCGGCGCAGCAGGGACTTTTTTCCTAGGATCCAGATCAGGGAAACTTGTATAGAACCTTGACTTTTTAGTTGCGATCCATGTATCAAACTCTTCCTGTGTTTCCACAATGATCTCTCCACGCATACTCCAGTGACCCTGACCACACATCTGATCACAGGATATCTCATAAACAAAATCAGGATTACCTGTTTCTTCCTTCATTTGGCGGGTAGTCTTGGTAGGTGTAAACCACATGGTGGTAGGAGTACCAGGCACGGCATCCATCTTCATACGGAAATGAGAAAGACCTACGTCATGAATTACATCTTTCGCTCCAATGATCAGCTTTATGGGTTTATTCACTACCAGGTGCATTGGCTCACCACTTACATATATATCATCCTTATTGGTTGAGTCTTCCCATAATTGTCCCAGCGGATTATTTATCTGATCAGTATTCTTGAAATATTTCTTACCTAGAATTCCGTCAGCTCCCGGATATCTGAATTCCCATTTGAACTGGCTGCCTGTTACTTCAATCACTTTGGCATTTGCAGGCGCATCACCAGTGATCCTGAACCAGTAAATAATTCCAAATCCAACCAGTACAGTCAGAGCAATGGCGGGTATTACCGTCCAGATGATCTCCAGTTTATTGTTATGAGGAAAATAATAAGCCTTGCGTTTATCTGACTCCTGGTATTTGAAGCAATACCAGAAAAGAAGGACCTGTGTGATGAAGAATACAATACCAGTAATGATCAGCGTGATCTTAAGCATTCTGTCTATCAGTAATCCCTGCTCTGAAGCCGCACTTCCAAAATGAAGGATCTTTCCGCCCAGTCTTTCATTACAATAATACACCCCGATCATTCCCAGGATCAGAAAAACCAGCAGCAGGAAACCATTGATCTTATTGGTTTGTTTCCTTGCCTTATCTGCCCCCCTGATAACCGCTACATATTCACTCGCCTTGGCAATCTGGAAAGTAACCAGGAAACCAAGTGCCAGGATCGCTACAATGAAAAAGGTTTGCATATCTGTTCGTAATTAATAATTCTGGTTTAAAAATAAAATACTGCTCTCAGTTCCTTTTAAGTATGGTGAATAAGGCTCTCTTTTATCAACGGATGATTCTTTGCTATCATCGGAGCTTTTGTCAATGCTCTTGCTGTTACAAAGAGGATTACACCAACAAAGCCGATACCTACACCAAAATCATACAGAATTGTCGGCACATGATCCGGTGAAACAGCACCCGGGAATACCATTTGATAAAAATCCAGCCAGTGACCAAAAAGGATTAGCATTGACATAAATGTCAGCGTGGCATAATTCCTTTTAGATTCACGGCTCATATATATTAATATCGGCGCAACGAAATTGATCATGAACACCATCCAGAAAATGGGGCTGTATGCACCAAAATACCTGGGTTTGAAATAAACTGTTTCTTCCGGAATGTTGGCGTACCAGATCAGCATCAACTGGGCAAACCACAGATAAGTCCAGAAGATGGAGAATGCAAACTGGAACTTTCCAAGATCATGCAGGTGCTCTTTTGTTGTAAATTCCAGGTAGCCGGTATTTTTCAGGTAAATAACAAACAGTGTGATCAGTGCAATGCCGGCAACAAACGTGCTGGCGAAAGTATACCAGCTGTACATGGTGCTATACCAATGCGCATCGATGCTCATCAGCCAGAACCAGGGAATGGATGACATTACTGTGAGCGCAAATATTACAATGTAAATGGCAGACCAAACTGTGTTGGTCCACATATATCTCTTTCCTTCCTCAACAGTTAATTTTCTTGCATCAGTACTACGGGAAAGACTTCTCAATTTCCATCCCAAAAGTGACCATGCTACAATGGTGAAAACAGTCCAGGAGGCAAAGAACCCTTTATTCAAAAAGCCTGATTTCCAGTCCAGCGCTGCATCAGTTGCAACAGCGTGAGGATCTGTCCAGTGATACAATATGTGATTACTGCTGAACAGAATGGCTAATAATATAACACCGCAAATGGTTCCTACAACAGGAACACAAACCGTAATTGCTTCTGATACTCTGCGGAAAGACATTTGCCATCCACCCCAGGCAAGAGTAGTAGCAGCGATAAAGAAAATAACTGCATTGCAGGTCAACAGGAAATAAACACTGTTTTGCAAAAGACTGGCCCAGAAGCGCGAATCTGCCTGACGTTTTTCCGCTGGTGTGCCACCACTACCGTGTGTGCTTATATATAAGGCAATTATCGCGATTATTCCTATAGCCATTAAAATAATGGACAGTGTATTATATCTTTTCGGTACCTGAAACCTTTCCCGTGTTGATGCCATCAGTGATCTATTTAATAAGTTCAAATTTTAATAATCAACCCTGTTTATTATTTTGGCGTTCCTGTTGATGCGCTGTCTGCTGTAACAGGTTTGCCTGTAGCTGAAGCCAGTGAATCATTTGTTGGCGCACCGGCAGCTCCTGCCGTCTTTTGGGAATGGATATAGGATATTACTTCCCATCTCTGCAGAGTAGTAAGCTGTGATGCATAACTACCCATCTGTCCCTTTCCAAAAGTTGCAACATGGAACATGGAACCTTCCGTCATTGTACTTTCCATCAAATTAGCTGGTTTGGCACCAAATGGACCTTCACCGCCTTTATAAAGGGGACCATTTCCATCTAATGTTGTTCCATGGCAGATTGCACAGTTAATCAGGTAAAGTCTTTCAGCTTCTTTCAAATCCAGCTTTGCCACGTCAACCGGGTTCTTTATTCCAGCTGCAGAGGCTGCCGAGTCGCGGTTTGAACTCATATGAAGAGGCAGCATCTCGCCGCGGGCAATGGTACCAGGCACCGGCATTCCAGAGTAAAAAGGAGCCAGTTCGTTCTTTGCCTTCGCACTTGCTTCCAGTCTTGACTGGGCAGGGGCATAGGTTTCATACGCCACACTGTAAGTCATATCCGGCATATATGCATGACCTGGGCTGCGGCGTGTGCCACAGCTGAATAAACCAACTGCAGCTACAACAACTAATCCTGCTTTTACTATTTTATTTATCGACATACTGATTAATTCTGTTGATTAAAATTCTAGTGAGCTAACTCTCTTTTCTCAAACTTCATATTATCCTTGTCATATCTTCCCAGCCACCAGCCAGTCTCTCTGTATTGTACGCTTACGTCCTTTGCACCAACACTGTTCAGGAAATTAATAGCATCCTGCTCATTGGTTTTGGGAGTGCATTCCAATGCCATTACAAAAGTGTCATCAGTGGAACGGGGATTGAAATGGTCCTTCTTTACAAATGGAGCCAGTTGACATAACCAGCAAAAAGTCAGCACCATTCCTACAGACGCGAACAAAACCGTTAACTCAAACGTAATAGGTATCCATGCGGGCAGAGAGAAATAAGGCTTACCGCCAAAGTTCAGTGCCCAGTCCAGCGTAAGTGCCCAGGTAATAAAACCAACGGCTGTAGCTGTACCTGTGATACCATATATAAAGCCGGCAACATGAAGGCTGGTGTCACGCAATCCCATCTCCTTATCCAGACCATGGATAGGAAAAGGAGTGAATACATCATGGATCTTGTAACCTGCTCTGCGAACTTTCTTTACAGCAGGGAACAGTACCGCCTCATCATCAAAATTGCCTACTACAAATTTTTTTACTGGCATATTATATTATTCAAAATGTCAAAAATCAGTATTCAAAGTTTCATACTTCGAATAGTTGGTCTTATGCACCATGATCATGTGCATGCTCGTGCGCAAAACCTTCAAAACTTTCATTTTCAACCCCATCCATCTTCTCTTTATAATTCTCACCGCTCCGTTTCAATATATGCTTGATCTCCGCTACCGCAATAACAGGGAAGAATTTGGAGAAAAGGAAATAACAGGTAAAGAACAATCCGAAGGTTCCCAGGTAAAATCCAACCTCCCAGATAGTGGGTCTGTAATAAGTACTCCAGGAGCTGGGCAGGTAATCACGGTATACTGAAGTAACGATGATCACAAAACGCTCGAACCACATACCGATATTCACCAGGATACTCATGAAGAAAGTCAGCAACAGGTTCCTTCTCATTTTGCGGAACCAGAAGATCTGGGGAGATAATACGTTACATCCCATCATCAAATAATAGCTCCAGCCATAAGGGCTATTCAGGTTCACACGGTTTTCCTTAAAGGCAAACCACTCATAAGGAACATGCGAATACCAGGCAATGAAGAGCTCCGTCAGATATGCGATACCTACAATGGAACCCGTCAATACAATTACTTTATTCATCACATCGATGTGCTCGATGGTAATATATTCTTCCAGCCCCAACACCTTTCTTGTAACCACCAGCAGCGTTTGCACCATTGCAAATCCTGAGAAGATCGCACCAGCAACGAAGTAGGGAGGGAAGATGGTAGTGTGCCATCCCGGAACTACTGATGTGGCGAAGTCAAAGGATACAATTGTGTGTACAGACAATACCAGCGGTGTACTCAAACCTGCGAGTACCAGTGAAAGTGCTTCATGTCTTTGCCAGTGTTTGGTTGAACCAGTCCATCCAAAAGAAGCAATACCATAAAACATTTTCCGCCATTTCAGTTTGGCCCTGTCACGCAGTGTTGCCAGGTCAGGAAGCAAACCAGAATACCAGAATAATAATGAAACGGTGAAGTATGTTGAGATCGCAAATACGTCCCACAAGAGCGGAGAGTTAAAGTTAACCCACAACGGACCTCTTGTATTTGGATAAGGAAGTACAAAGAACGCATCCCATACACGACCCATGTGCCAGATCGGGAACTGGCCCGCACACATTACCGCAAAAATGGTCATCGCTTCCGCAGCACGGTTCACACCTGTTCTCCATCCCTGGCGGAACAGCAGAAGGATCGCAGAGATCAGGGTTCCGGCGTGACCAATACCCACCCACCATACGAAGTTGGTAATATCCCATCCCCAACCGGTTGTTTTATTAAGGTTCCACTGCCCCACACCATAGGTAACCTCCATACAAACGGAGAAAATTCCAAAACCTAAGAAGGCTACTGAGATCAAAAAACCAATCCACCAGAGTTTGGAAGGCTTGGCTTCCACCGGGCGGCAGATATCTTCTGTTACCTGGTGATAGTCCTTGTTACCTTCCACTAACGGTGGCCTTACCTGTGATTCGTACCTGAGTAGTGACATATGTTTATTTCAATCAATTAATGATGTTCTGTTTGAGTACCCTCAGCTGCATGTTCAGCAGCTGCTTCATGATGACCTTCTCCTTCAATTATCTCATCAGTGTTTCTCACTTTGGCGAGATAGGTGACATTGGGCAACACGTGTAATTGTTCCAGCACAAGGAAACTCCTTTGCGGATTTTCATTTCTTACCTTATTCACCAGGCTGTTCTTGTCATGCACGTTACCGAATGTGATGGCATCGGCTGAACATGCCTGCTGGCAGGCTGTTTTTACTTCTCCATCAATCAATGGACGACCAGCTTTCTTTGCAGCTAACTTACCTGCCTGAGTACGTTGTACGCAGAAAGAGCATTTTTCCATCACCCCTCTTGAACGTACAGTTACATCAGGATTCAATACCATTCTTGTCAGCTCATCATTCATCTGGTGAATTACCGGATCCAGCTTACCAATCAGTTGCTGATCCTGGTTATTCGGGAAGCTGTCTGCTCCTGTATAATCAGCCCAATTGAAGCGGCGTACTTTGAATGGACAGTTATTAGCGCAATATCTTGTACCGATACAACGGTTATAAGCCATCTGGTTGATACCTTCGGTGCTGTGGTTGGTAGCTGCTACCGGGCAAACGTTTTCGCAAGGTGCGTTATCGCAATGCTGACAAAGCATTGGCTGGAATACTACAGCTTTCAGATCATCAGGATTCTTTTCATCGCTCACAAAATACCTGTCGATGCGCAACCAGTGCATATCATGGTAACGCAATACTTCGCTCTTACCTACAACCGGAACATTGTTTTCCAGGTGGCAGGCTACAACGCAGGCGCCGCAACCATAACAAGCATTCATGTCAATGTTCATTCCCCACTTGATACCGGGCTGAATATGATCAGGATAGAGAGTAGCCTCAACACGATAATCATCCGTCTTCTTCGCATACTCTTCTTTCAGTTCATTTCTCCATTCAGATATCATATTCGGATCTTTTCTGAATGTAGCAAGCGTTGTTTCTCTTACTACCTCAATACGACCTTCATATGAATTATGTATCTGTGATTGAGCAATCTTTGCTGACCGACCGGCATCCTTAGCCGTTACGGCATTACTGTAATCAATTGTAGTTCCATTGAATACTGCAAAAGGATAAACATTCTGTCCAACACCAGCAGCAGTTCTTCCCAATTCAGGATTTCTTCCATAACCTACCGCTACTGCAATTGTATTGGCGTTCATGCCAGGCAGAGCTAATACTGGAAGATCCACATTAACGGAACCAACCGTTAATGTAATTACCGGTTTGCTCGGATAATATTCGTAGTCACTGTCCTTACCGAGGTTGATACCAAGCTCAGCAGCCTTGGCCATTGAGATTAATGCATAATTATCCCAGCTTGCTCTGGTAATAGCATCTGGTAACTCCTGCAGCCATGGGTTGGTAGCACCAACGCCTGATCCAATTCCAACTTTTTCATACAACACTACTTCATCACCGGAAATTTTCTTTGCTGCATTAATTGCAGAAGCAGCTCCACTTACTCCTCCATTGCTGTAAGAAGAACCAGTGGAAGCAGGTACCTGTGGACCAGCTGGTCGTTGGATAGCAGCAGAATCAGCAACTGTGGGAGTAACCGGAGCAGTTACTACCCCGCCGCCTGGTTCAACAACACCTTCCTGTAAGGCTTTTTCAAAAGCCTCATCGGAACCTAATTTACCAGTCCAATAGTTTTTGAAATAAGTTTCGTAGTCTGTATTGTTACCCGTCCATTTCAACAATGAAGTCTGGAAGGGCCTTGTTTTAAATAATGGGAAAATTGTAGGCTGAAGGAAGCTGATATAACCTGCTTTAGGTTCAGCATCTCCCCAGCTTTCAAGATAATGATGGCTTGGAGCAATGAAATGACAGAGAGAAGTTGTTTCATCCATCTTTTCAGAGAAGGAAACAGAGGTCTTCACTTTTGCCAGTGCAGTTTTGAACTTTGCTGCCATTGGGTGATTGTAAGCCGGATTTGCACCATAAATAAACAGTGCGCTTATCTTTCCGGTATCCATATCATTGATCAGATCAGCAAGATCTTTATCAATTCCCTGGCGATAATTAACTGGTTTGCTCCAGTCAATGGTACGGCCATGGGCACCAGTTGCATTATTGATCGCGTTTACTATTATCTGAACATTCACATCATTGCTTCCGCATACAACCAGGGAAGCTCCGTTATTTGCTTTCAGATCCGCAGCTACTTTGGCAATGCCGGCTTTCAGTTTGGCATCAGCAATTGAAGGAGCAGCTACTGATCCATCCAAAGCAGACAGCAATGCCAGGGCAACAGCGCCAGTTTCAGAAGGACGATGAGTAAAGCGTTCATCTGCACTTGCACCTGTAGTACTGAGAAATCCTTCAAACTGATAGTGCTTGCTCATTTGAGGATTCTTCTCATCAATCTTTCTTCCAGCTGAATAACCTCTTGCATTTTCAACAGGGCTGATCCATGTTCCAAGGAAATCAGCACCAAGGCTCACTATTACTTTTGCTGCGCCAAAATTGTAAGTAGGAAGTTTACGGCCAAAACCACTGGCTTCATTAGCCAGTAATAAACCGCTATAAGAAACCGCGTCAGCCTGTACATGACGGCTGCCGGGATATTTTGCAAGAAATTCTGAAATGATCTGTTTGGTAGTGGGGGATACGATTGAACTGGTCAACAGTACAACAGATGATCCGCTTGCACCTGATAAAGCTGATCCTACCAGCTGGTCAAACTGCTCGTAAGTAGGAACTTCTTCAAACTTATCGCCTTTCTTTTGTTTCGGATTAGTGATACGATGGGTATCATAAAGGTCAAGTACGGAGGCCTGCGCTCTTGCTGTAGTTCCACCTTTGGTAAAGCTGCAGAGATCGTTTCCTTCAATTTTAATAGGCCTGCCATCTCTCACTTTTGCAAGAACAGGAATCACATCCCCATCCTGTACATAAGTAGTAGCGTAGTATTTGGCTTCTCCCGGAATGATATTTTCCGGCTTATTAGCATAAGGAATTGCTTTACGAACCGGCACCTTACAACTTGCAGCTAAAGTAGCAGCAGCTGTACTGAACCCCAGGTATTTGAGAAAATCCCTGCGGGGAGTGGCGGCATCAATCACCTTTTCATCAATATCCGCAAATGGTAATTCCTCCTTAAACTCGTCCTGTACCTGCTTTTGAAACTTTTCCGGATCATTGAATTCTCCGAAACCCTGCCAGTACTTTTTTTGGCTCATATATTTATCAGAATTATATGCTGGCCAATCCCGCCGTTTGACGGATGCCAACCTATTATTTTTTCGAAAAAAATATTAAACTATTTGGATTGCCTTGCTGACGGTGAACGGCCGATCCGCTATGCGGATGCCTGACTGCTGACTGCCAACAGCAAAATGATCTTAATAGTGACATTTCTGGCACTCCGTTCCTCCGATATCTTTCACGGTTACGCTATCCATTTTATGATTTTTGATATCATTATGGAATTTCTCATAAATGCTATAGAACTTGTTACCGGTGCTATCTGTATTGAAATCTACCTTGGTGTTACGGTGACAGTTGATACACCAGCTCATACTCAGCTCAGAAACCTGCTTAACTTCATCCATGGCAGTTATTTCACCATGGCAGGTTTGACACTGTACCTTACCTGCACGGACGTGCTGTGAGTGATTGAAATAAACATGGTCAGGAAGGTTATGTATTTTCTCCCACTCTATTGGTTTTGCTTTTGAAGCATCCCACTTATCAGGGTTCTGAGGATCAAATCCGGCATATTTATACAATTTCTGAATTTCACCGGATCCATTCACTTCATTGCCTGCATCATCATAGATTTTGGCACTGTTCTCACCATATGACTTAATTGTCCTGTGACAATTCATACATACGTTGACTGATGGAATAGCCGCATGCCTGCTTTCCCATGCATTACCATGGCAATACAGACAGTTGATCTGATTGATTCCCGCGTGAACTTTATGAGAATAGAAAATTGGCTGCTTTGGTTCATAATTCTTCTGCCTTCCCAATCCAATCGCCGTCTTACTCAGGAAAAAACCTGCTACAACAAAGAATACGATAGCTATCATGGCAATGTAAACCTTATTGCGGTAGAAGGGAACAGGCTCCGGACGATGGATACCTTCTGCATCATCTGATAATTTTTTCAGGTTACTATTAACCTGCATCAGGATCAATGCGATGATAGCGAGTATGAGAGAGATTATACCAAAAATGACTGCGCCTGAATTGTCTGGTTTACCTGAATTAGAATTGTTCTTATCACCACCATCAACCGGAGGTTTAACGTATCCATCAGCATACTTAATGACTGCATCAATTTCAGCATCGGTAATAGCATCTTCGAACTGCGTCATGTTGCTTGAAGAGAAGCCTATCACTTCTTTAGCCCTGGAATAACCTGCAGCTTCTGCTTTTGCATAATTATGTACCCAAACACGGATCTCATCCATCTTACCACCCCATCTTCCAATAACGCCCTGCAGGTTGGGTCCGGTCATATCTTCTCCTAGCTTATGGCAGCTGGCACATTTGCTCTGGAAAATGGCCTTGGCATCCTGCGCCGAAACTTTATTTATTGAAATGAAAACACCAAAAAAGAGAAGGAGTCGTGTTAGTTTTTGAATCACTGGTTTACATGGAATCATAGATGCAATTAATCTGAAAAATGTGGATAAAAATTGCTAACTGGCTGCAAAAATAAGTCATGGAGTTAACAAAATACCATCGTTGCTAAAAATTTTTTAACCCTCTACCAGCCTGCATTTCAGAGGATTTATATAAGTTTTTTATGATTGTTCAATTTTGTTTGTCATGACATAGTCAATGACCTCAACAACTTTTTCAAATGTGCAAGCAAATGGCGTTATTGAACCTTTTTTCCTGACTTTTGCATCGCGTTTTTCAACCGCGTTAAAAACAGTCGGTGATTTTCGCTGCAAGCAAACCAATTATCATGTTTGACCGCCTCAAAAAGAAATGGAATGTCAACGGCCTTCAGCTTACCCTGATCCTTTGCACATTTGCTTTTGGAGGTAGTCTAACCGGTTACACTGCCCGCAAACTCCTGGGAGTACTGTCAGTTGATCAACGCTGGCTCTGGATCATTATTTATATTCTATTACTCACGATCATTTGGCCGATTGCCGTTTACCTGATCAGCTTCCCCTTCGGTCAATCCCGTTTTTTCACCCGCTACCTGAAAAAGATCGGTAAAAGATTCTTTGGCTCACATAAACCGGCAACAGATAAAGCTGCAGTATCTTCTGCTTCAAATCTCCATTCAGAAACCAAAACAGTTTCGAATTCCGGCAAAACAGAAATCTCCAAAAAAGGGCAAAATCATCGATTTATTGCCATTTTTGCCTCGGGAACTGGCTCAAATACCCAAAAAATCATCGATTTCTTCAGAAATTCCCAAACTGTAAAAATCGCTCTCATTGTCTGTAATAAGCCCGGAGCTGGTGTTTTGAATATTGCAAAAAATGAAAATATTTCCTCGCTGCTGATTGAGAAGGACCGGTTCTTTAATGGTGATGCATATATAAATGAGTTGAATCGCCATAATATCAGTTTTATCGTGCTGGCCGGCTTTTTATGGAAGATCCCGCCTAATCTGATCATGGCTTTTAAAGGAAAGATCATCAACATTCACCCGGCCCTGCTTCCTTCCTATGGCGGAAAAGGTATGTATGGCAACAGAGTACATGAAGCGGTTATTGCCGCTAAAGAAAAGGAAAGCGGCATCAGTATCCATTATGTTGATGAAATATATGACCACGGCGCTACTATCTTCCAGGTCACCTGCCCGGTTTTGGAAACAGATACCGCCGATTCCCTTGCCCAGCGCATCCATCAGCTTGAGCATGAATACTATCCTAAAGTAATAGACGAATTAATGAACCGTAAATAGTTCAGTTTTACCTTCCCTTTTGCATTTTCTTTCGTTACTTGCCAGATATAATAAGGAGTTTTTGCATCGCCGATTTTTACAAATAATATTTCTCTTCTTTTTACTGTCTGGTACCTTCCTCACAGGCTATTCTCAATACAAGATCCGCGGCACCGTTTACGACAGCACCCGCAATTACCCGCTTGAGCTGGTGAGCGTACTTACTTCCTCCGGCCGGGGAACTATTACTAATAAAGACGGGCAATATGAGGTGGAAGTATCAGAAAAGGACTCCATCTGGTTCAGCTACCTTAATAAGCCAACCATCAAATTTCCTGTATTGAAGATTGCAAACCCTTTTGGATTTGATATTTCTCTGAAAGTTAGCGTTCCGGAATTAAAGGAAGTAAAGGTGAGACCGCGCAATTACCGGGAAGATTCAATCCAGAACCGGAAGGATTATGCCAAGATCTTCAACTATGAGAAAGGTTATCACTTTAACACTGTAACACCAAGTTATGGCCAGGCAGCAGGCTTTGACCTGGATGCCATTATTAATGCATTCCGGTTCCGAAGAAACAGAAATATGCTTTCCTTCCAGCGCAGACTGCTTCAGCAGGAACAGGAAAAATTCATAGATCACCGTTTTAATAAAGCCCTGGTAAGAAGACTCACCGGCCTCACAGAACCTGCGCTTGACAGCTTCATGCTCGTATTCCGGCCGCCTTATTTTTTTGCAATTGGCGCAGGTGATTATGATTTCCAGAAGTACATTAAAGATTCCCACGAACGATACAAGAAAGGGCAGGGCCCCCTGCAACTGTTTATTGAAGAAGAAGAGGAGCCATAATTATACCTTTGGAGCCATTTTCCAAACTTAAACAGCCAGATCATGGATCAAACCACACTTGGCATCGGCACAAGATTGCAGCATACACAATATGGCCCGGGAGTAGTGGTAGGCATTCGTTATGCCACCTATCTTATCTCATTCATCAACCATGGCGTCAAGGAAATTGATAAAACAGATGAAAAGCTGGATGAGATCATTCCTGAAAACGTTACCGCAGAGATTGAAACACACAGTGATGTTGAAAGATCTCTGCTCAAGATCCTGCGGCTTTGGGGCGGATTTTCTGAACAGGTTCCGCTTGGTGATCGCTGGAAAAATGGCATAATGTTATTGCAACCGGCAGACAAGTCCCAAAAACCCAAGGAAATTCCTATTGACATATTCTTTCACAAAATTGTGATGCTGCGCGACAGACTTCGGGTAATGGAGCAGCAAATAAACGCACACAAGCAGCTGAGTGATGAGGACAAGGTGAACCTGCAGCAATATATTACCCGTATCTACGGCTCACTCACCACCTTCAATGTATTATTCAAAAACAAGGAGCAATGGTTTATCGGTGAGAAAGGTGCAAAGGAGGAATAATATTACAGCCATCTTTCAGTAAATTGAAGCATGAAATGGCTCCTGTACGCACTCCTGATCCCCTTTATCTCTTTTTCTCAATCCAGTGAATATGATATCCTGATAAAAAACGGGAAGATCATTGATGGCACCGGCAATAACTGGTTCTATGGAAATTTAGCTGTAAAAGATGGAAAGATTGTAGCTGTGGGCCGTGATGTGAATGGAAGTGCCAAACGAGTCATTGATGCAACAGGGCTTATCGTTACACCCGGATTCATAGATGTACATACTCACCTGGAAGGTGATGAAGATAAAGATCCTACTGCCGCCAGTTTTATCTATGATGGAGTTACTACCTGCATAACCGGCAACTGCGGTTCCTCCAATACTGATATTGCCCGTTACTTGCAATGGATTGATTCATTGAAGTTGTCCATCAACGTAGCCACACTGGTTGGTCATAATGATGTACGTAAAGAAGTAATGGGGCGCGCCAATCGTGATGCCACACCGCAGGAGCTTGCGCAAATGCAGGCACTAGTTGACAAAGCAATGAAGGATGGTGCAGTAGGTCTCTCAACAGGACTCATTTATATTCCCGGCACCTATACTAAAACTCCGGAAATAGTTTCCCTCGCCAGGATCGTTGCGAACTACAATGGAGTATATTCTACTCACATGCGGGATGAAGGTGATAGTGTTACGGATGCAATAGAAGAAGCCCTTACTATTGGCAGGCAGGCAAAGATCCCGGTGGAAATATCACATTTCAAATTAAGTGGTCAGCAAAACTGGGGGAGAAGTCGCATCACTGTTCCCATGATAGAAGCAGCACGGAAAGAAGGAATTGAAGTAACCATAGATCAATATCCCTATACCGCCTCCAGCACTTCCATCAGCACACTATTGCCTGAAGAAGTTTTGGCTGATGGACAGGATTCAATAGTTGCCAGGCTCCAGCGCCCTGCTATCAGGAATTATGTGATCAATTCAATGCTCAACCGCCTGAAAAAAAGAAAACTGAAACACTTCAGCTATGCAGTAGTTGCATCCTATAAGCATGACAGTACTTATAATGGTAAGAGTATTGAACAGATCAACCTGTTGAGAAATCAAAAGCATACGGCAAAGGCAGAAGCGGAAACTGTAATTGATATCATGATAAACGGAGGAGCCAGCGCCGTATTTCACGGAATGAGTGAAGATGATGTGAAGCGGATTATGCAATATCCTTTCAATATGTTCGCGAGTGATGCCAGCATCCGCGTATTTAATGAAGGAATGCCTCACCCAAGGGGATATGGTACTAATGCCCGCGTATTATCAAAATATGTACGGGATGAAAAGGTGATCTCACTGGAAGAAGCCATTCGCCGGATGACCTCACTCCCTGCTCAGAAATTCCAGTTGCACGGCAGGGGTCTTCTCAGTGAAGGCTATGCCGCTGATATTGTCCTGTTTAATGAAAAAGAGGTTAAAGACCTTTCTACTTTCGATAAACCTCATGCCTATTCAAAAGGATTCTATTTTGTGATTGTAAATGGTGTTCTCACGGTGGACAATCAGCAACATACCGGTATGCGTGCAGGAATGCCATTATATGGGCCCGGAAAAACAAACCTGAAAGCATATTAAAAGTTCATCGGTCCCTTTTGAGATAATTCCAAACCTTACTGGTATATAAATTGTAATTATTGAACCATGAAGGTGCTATGGACATATCTCAAACCTTATCGCTACTGGATACTCCTGGCGCTTATACTGGCAGGCTTTGCCCAGATACTGGTCTTATATGATCCGATCATCTTTGGAAAGATCATTGACAAATTCGCGCTGCATCCCGGTACACAGGTGCAGGAAGAACTTGTAAAGGGAGTTATTTATTGGCTGGGAATTGCCGTTGGGATAGCGCTGGCAGCAAGACTTGTTCTGGCGTTCAAAGATTATGTGGTAAGACTGATTATTCAGAAATTCGGGATGCAGATCTTTAATGACGGGCTTCGTCAAACACTTCGTCTTCCTTTTGATGAATTTGAAGATACAAGTAGCGGAGAAATATTATCCATACTACAAAAAGTAAGGACCGATACCGAACGGTTCATCACCAACTTCATTAATATTCTATTCTCCTCCGTGGTAAGTGTTGGCTTCCTCATCTGGTATGCATTTACCAAACACTGGCTGCTGATACCGGTTTTCCTGATAGGAGTTGTACTACTGGGAGGTTTAACAAGTTTATTAAGTCGCTCTATTAAAGTATTGCAACGTTCATTGATCCGCCAGACAAGAAAAATGAGTGGCACTATCACTGAATCCCTTCGCAATATAGAACTGGTTAAAAGCCTTGGACTCACCTATCCTGAGATCAGGAGATTACGGCAGCATACACAGGAGATATATGACCTTGAAATGAGCAAGGTGAAAAAACTGAGAACACTCACCTTTTTCCAGGGTACTATACTTACCATACTAAAGCAATCCATTCTCTTCATCCTGTTATGGCTCATCTTCCGGAAAGCATTATCAGCCGGTGAAGTAATTTCCATGCAATTTATTTCTACTGCCATCATTGGTCCGCTGCAGGACCTTGGTAATATTATTCTTTCCTATCGCGAAGCAGAAGGTTCATTGCAGGTATTTAATGAACTGATGAAAAAACAACCGGAATATCGTCCTGAGGAACCAGTAGAAGTAGGAAAGATCGAACATCTCCGGTTTGCCAATGTAACGTTCAGGCACAGGAATGCTTCTGTCAATGCAATTGAGAATATTTCTTTTGAAGCCGGCCTGGGTGATACAATCGCCTTTGTGGGACCATCCGGTTCTGGCAAATCCACACTGGTGAAATTACTGGTTGGTTTATACAGTCCCGTGAGTGGGGAAATATCCTACGATGGCGTTTCTTCAAAAGCAATCCGTCTCAATCAAATGAGAAGGCAACTGGGATTTGTAACCCAGGACACTCAATTATTCTCCGGTACTATCCGGGAAAATATGCTGTTTGTAAAACCTGACGCCACTGATGCAGAAATACTCGATGCCATGGAAAAGGCATCGGCAATGAATATTATTGCAAATACCGGCAAAGGATTGGATACGATATTAGGTGAGGGAGGCAAGAAGGTTTCCGGTGGAGAAAAACAACGCCTATCCATTGCAAGAGCGCTGCTGCGTCAGCCACGGCTTCTGATCTTTGATGAAGCCACATCTGCATTGGATTCTTTGACAGAGGAAGTGATCAATGAAACTATTAAAGAGGTTTCAGCACAAAAGCAGCAGATCACAATCTTAATAGCCCACCGCCTTTCCACCATTATGCACGCTGATACCATTTATGTTTTGGAAAAAGGCAGGATCATTGAACAGGGCAGCCATGATGAACTGGTGGAGAAGAAAGGTTTGTATTATGCCATGTGGCGCCAGCAGATCGGTGAGCGTGAACGAAAGAGTCAGATCATTATAGAAGAAGAGCCAATTGATTAATAAAAATAAAATGGGGGTTAACCCCCCATTCTATTTGCTTTTTGCATAATCCAGCATACCCTGGAAATCCACCACCACTGCCGGTTCATTCCCAACAACCCAGGCATCATGGCCTTGTGGCAACAGGGATACATCACCTGGTTTGCATTCCAACACAGTTCCATCATCCATTTTCACCATCAATGTTCCAGAAACATGATATTGAAAATGCGGAGCTTCACAGCTTTTTGTTTTGGCAAGCGGCTGTACGGAAGTTGACCATTTCCAGCCAGGCTGGAAGGTAGCCTTGCCAATGGTAGCTCCTCCTATCCTGATGAGCTCTACCTTTCCTTTGGGAAATTCCCTCACTTCGTCTGGCTGACCGAAATGTTTTAATTCTGCTTTATCCATCATATTAAAATTGTTTACGGAAACTGGTCTGTGAGAGGCTAACACGATAAATGCGATTACACTCGCAATTGAAATAATCTTTTTCATATCAATTAATGTTTAAGTGTTTGGGTTGAACTGAACAGCTCTTGCCGACGTCAGACAATAACCATATCAGCGATGAACACTACAAATATGGCCCTGAGAAGAAGCCAATTCCTTGTATGGATTTCCGGAGACTATGTACAAATCGGATTTTCTGGAAGACGGGTAACTCTTATTTCTTCCTGTCTTTCCTGAACTGAAGTGGGGTGCAACCTATATGTTGCTTGATGAAGCGATTAAAATGGGACTGGTCTTCAAAATGAAGCTGGTGTGCTATTTCAGTTACCGTTTTATCTGTTGAGCCTAACAATACTTTAGCCTCCAGCAACAGGATATCATTTATAATATCCCGGGGAGACTTACCGGTGGTTTCCTTTACAGCTTCTGAAAGGTATTTAGGCGTAATATGAAGCATTTCCGCATACTGCTGAACTTCTCTTATTTCAATGAAATTCTTCTCAACCAGGTGCTTGAACTGATTAGTGATCTTCATGGGGCGGGTTGCGCTCTCATTGATCTGGCTGGCATGAGGACGATAAATCTCTCTAATTCTTAGTAAAAGAATATGAATATAATTCCGGAGCAGGTAGTCCTTCTCAGGTGAGAAGCGTTCATACTCTGCAATAATATCCCTGAAAGATTGCTGGATCAATTCGCTTTCTTCATTTGTTACATTCACAATATGCTCCGCCTGCAGATCAAAATAAGGGAACTCCTCCGCCAGCGAGCCTTTTAAAAGCGGCTGAATATATTCAGTCTTGAAATGCATGCAATAACCAGAACAGCTCCGCACATTAGAAGAAGCATACAGGAAATTCTCGGGAACTATTACAAGATCATTCGGCTTGAGCCAGCGATAATCAGCTCCCAGATGAACGTCATGCACCCCGCCTAATATTATATAAACAAGATTAAACTGCCGACGTAAAGCCTGGATGCCTTTTTCCGGATCAACATCTTTGTGTTTATCCTCCAGTGTACCCGGCATTACCATCATATTGATATCATAAGGACGTTCATCCCTGTTGATCTTCTTTTCAAAATCAGCAAGGTTCTGAATAATAAGTATGTCCTTTGAGGCCATACCTAAATTTAATGATTAATAACCGATAAGTTTAGTGATGTAATCATCCAGTCTTGCCTTAGCCAGAAAGTTATTCTCTAAGGTAACGCTGAAGGGAATGGGGGTGTCCAAAGAAGCACAGCGCATAACCGGAGCATCCAGCATGCCAAAACAATTTTCTGCTATCCAGGCGGCTATCTCTCCACCAATGCCACCGGTTAATGTGTCCTCATGCAGGATCAAAACCCTTCCTGTCCGTTGTACAGCTGCACGGATAGCCAAATAATCCAGCGGTAATAAGGTCCGCAGGTCAAGAATATCAATGGATATCTCCGGATGCTCGGCAGCATAGTCTTCGGCCCAATGAACACCTGCACCGTAGGTAATAATACTAACCTCTTCTCCTTCACGCACATGACGGGCCTTACCTATCTCAGTTTCATAATATCCCTCAGGTACCGGTCCGCTGATACTCCTGTACAGCATCTTATGTTCAAAATACAGAACCGGGTTGGGATCATTGATAGCGGCAATCAATAACCCTTTTGCATCCATAGGAGTGGAGGGATATACAACCTTTAAGCCGGGCGTATGCGCAAACCAGGCCTCATTGCTCTGGCTATGGAAAGGTCCCGCACCAACTCCACCGCCAGTAGGCATTCTTATAACAACATCTGCATTTTGACCCCAGCGGTAATGGATCTTGGCGAGATTATTTATGATCTGATTGAACCCAACTGTTACAAAATCCGCAAACTGCATTTCCATCATGCTCTTGAATCCTTCAAGAGATAATCCCAGAGCAGTTCCAACAATAGCGCTTTCGCACAAGGGCGTATTGCGCACCCGTTGCTTTCCAAACTCTTCTAAAAACCCTTCAGTGATCTTGAAAGCTCCCCCATACTCCGCAATATCCTGCCCCATCAATATGAGGTTATCATGCTTTTGCATGGATTGACGAAGGCCGTCCTTTATACCATCGATGAATCTGGTGTCTGGTCCTTCTGCGTCACTCTTTACTAATTGAGGCTGATCTTTTCTGTCTGCATACACATCATTGAGCTCTGTTTCAGTATCTGCTTCAACAGGCGATGTATTAAATCCAATTGCCAATTCAGATTCTATCTTTTCCCGGAATTCGTTCCTTATATTTTCAATCTCATCAGGAGAAACTGCCTTTTGCTGGATTAAATATTCTTCGTAACGGCCCACAGGGTCCTTTTTCTCCCATAGCTCAAAAAGATGCTTTGGAACATATTTGGTACCACTCGCTTCCTCATGCCCACGCATACGGAAAGTAATCGCTTCAATGAGATAGGGTTTCTGGTGTTTGATGCAGTAATCTCTTACCCCTTTAATTGTATCCAGCACTCCCAGTATATTATTGCCATCAATGGTCACTCCTTCCATTCCATAGCCTTTGGCTTTATCCACCAGGCTGATGCAGCGATATTGTTCGGTAGATGGCGTGCTAAGTCCGTATCCATTATTCTCTATCAAAAATATTACTGGCAGGTCCCATACCGCCGCTACATTCAAAGCTTCATGGAAATCACCTTCACTGGTTCCTCCTTCACCGGTAAATGCAAGTGAAACTTTGTTTTCCTTTCTGAGTTTATAAGCAAGGGAAACTCCATCAGCAATAGCCAGTTGCGGCCCCAGGTGAGAGATCATGCCGCATATATGATGTTGGCGGGCGCCAAAATGAAAGCTTCTTTCTCTTCCTTTACTATAACCCTCCTGTGCACCCTGCCATTGCATGAATAATTTATGGAGTGGCATGTTCCGGGTTGTAAATACACCCAGGTTACGATGGAGCGGCATTATCCATTCATCCTGTTGCAGGGCCATTGTTGCACCCACTGCTATGGCCTCCTGGCCAATCCCGCTAAACCATTTTGAAATTTTACCCTGCCTGAGCAATACCAGCATCTTTTCTTCCACCATCCTTGGCCAGAGCAACCTGCGATAGATCTGAACTAACTGGTCATTGCTAAGGTCTTTCCTGTCGAAGTGCATACCGCAAGTTCAGGGTTTCGTTTTGAAATTGCAAAAAGGGAAATATTTACTACTGCCGTTCCTGCCTGTTTCTCCGTTGACGATCTTCTTCTTTAAATAATATGGAGGTAATAAAAGTAAGGAGCAGACTGAATAAAAGACCATTCCAAAAGTTTTCAATTTCAAACCCTTTAATCCAGTCGCTGGCCAGTAATACAATGATCGTATTGATAACAAATAAAAATAATCCGAATGTGAAGAGAGTAAGTGGTAATGTAAAAATGATCAGGAGAGGTTTAAGGAATACATTCAGCAGGCCCAACACAACCGCAAACCATATTGCGGTAACGTACGTATCAACATGAATTCCCGGAAGGAACTGTGCCAGTATAAATGTAATGGCAGCAATTACCAGTAATCTGATGATCAGTTTCATGAGGTGAAGGTATAGGTATATTAAATTACAACCAACTCATAAAATTCTTCCGGAACCAGGTATTTCTGAGCAAGCTCCTGCAATTCCCGGGCTGTGATCTTCTTAATGGTATTGATTGAATCCTGGAAATAACTGCCATCAAGGTTATTAAGTATGATATTTTTCCATCTGGCAATTATCTGGAAAGGTCCATCAAGGTCACCCAGGATACTTCCCATCATATAATTCTGCACCAGCAGTAATTCTTCCTCGTCTACTTTTTCTTCACGCAATCTTTTCATTTCCTTATATACCTCACTGATCGTTGCCTCTGTTACTTCTTTACCGGCTTCCGTACTAACCATCCAGGCAGAACTATGTACATGGTTTTGAAGATAACTGTGAATGCCGTAAGTATAACCTTTGTCTTCCCGGATATTTGCCATCAGGCGTGAACCAAAGAATCCTCCAAATAGATTATTTAATACCAGCGCTTTCAGAAAATCAGGGTGATGCCTGTTGGGAAATGGCCTGGCCAGCCTTATTGATCCCTGCACGCCATTTTCATCATTGGAAACCCGGTATTTTTTTTCTTTTGCCGTTACAATCTCATGTGTTTGTTCCTTCACTTCTTTATTTACCAAATCACCAAAATGCTCATTCAATAAAGGCTCCAGATTGGATGGCAGTTTACCTGCAACAAAAATGATCAGCTTTCCCTGCTGATAATAATTTTTATAAAAATCCACGAGCTGGTCCCGCTGAAGACTGTTAAAATCCTCTTCAGAGGTAAACTTCCCATAAGGATGGTTCTCTCCATACAGGTAAGTATCAATGAGACGGCCTGCAACAAAATCACTTTTCTTCAGATTCACCTTGAGCCGCTGCTTCATGTTTTGCCGGTAAATATCCAGTTCTTCCTGTGGCAGCGTAGAATCAGTAATTAGTTCTTTAACAGCGGGCAATAATTCGCTGATATGTTTGGTAAGGCAGTGTAGTGAGATTGTGGCTGTTTCATTATAACAGGCCCTGTTCAGATAGGAACCATAATAATCAAAGTGCTCATTGATCTGGAAGGCATTCTTTTTGCTGGTTCCGTTCTTTAAAAGAAAATTGCTGCTCGCCGCTACCAGGTTCTGTTTCTCATAATTATTGCCTGCAAAGAATACCCATTCTATTGCTAACACATCCTCTGCACCGGCATTAATGGTATAAACATCCACACCATTCTTCAAAGTAAACTTATCATAAGGCTTCAAATGAAGGTTGAAGTTTACTGCATCCACAATGGCCGGAGCATTCTTTCTATTTAATTTAATAGTCTCTTTCATTTAATTCAGTTGTCCGACAAATAAAACATCGTATTGCTATTGGCTGGCCGGAATATATTCCGGCTTTCCTGCAAAATATCTTCCGTGGTTACTGATGCATATTTCTCCAATTCAAAATTAAACCAGCTTGCATCACCCAGCAGTTCATAATATGCCAGGCTGCTGGCCCGGTTCATCAGGCTCATGTCTTCAAAGGCCATCATGCTTTCCGTCTTGTTCTTCACTTTTTGCAGTTCAGCTTCCGTTACCACATTATTCCTCATGGTATCCAATATTTCTTCCACGGCTTTCTCTGCTTCTGAAGCAGTTACTCCTTTTACCAGTTTTCCTTCAATACAAAGAAGACCGGCATCTGTACTTCCGTAATGATAGCATTCAATATTGCTAAAGAGTTTTTTCTCTTTTACCAGCGCCTGGTGCAAACGGGAAGAACCGCCTCCGCCAAGTATATCAGATAAAAGATCCACTACATAATATCTTCTGTCCAACCTTGGATAGATATGCCAGCATTTATAAAATGCATCCAGCGGTACCCTGGCCTTTACTTCCAGCCGGCGAGCTTCAGTCTGTTCAGGCTCCTGCGGAACATTCCTTTTATATTTTTCACCTGCAGGAATATCACCAAACCATTTTTCTGATAATGCTTTTACTTTCTCCACAGTTACATTACCGGCCACCACCATAATGGCATTCACTGGACGATAATGTTTAAAGAAGAAATTCTTTACATCTTCCAGGTTTGCATTTTCTATATGGGATAATTCTCTGCCAATTGTCTGCCAGCGATAAGGATGTTTCTTATAAGCAAGCTCGCGCATCTTGTGCCAAACATCACCGTAAGGCTTATTGAGATAATGCTCCTTGAATTCTTCACTCACCACTTTACGTTGCACATCCAGGCTTTTTTCACTGAAAGCCAGTGATAGCATTCGATCGCTCTCCAGCCAGAATGCGGTTTCCAGGTTATCAGCCGGTATCTGGATATAATAATTGGTTACATCATTGGTTGTATAGGCATTGTTTTCACCGCCGGCCATTTGCAAAGGCTCATCATAGCTGGCTATATTCACGGAACCACCAAACATCAAATGCTCAAATAAATGGGCAAAGCCGGTACGGGAAGGATCTTCATCCCGGGCACCTACATCATAGAGGATATTCATAACGGCCATGGGAGTGGAGGTATCCTGGTGTACAATCACCCGCAATCCATTGGCCAGCGTAAATTTTTCAAACTGGATCATAAATCACATAACATTTCTGGGGTTAGGGAGTTCGAAGCCCGCAAAATTATTGAAAATAGCCTGTACTTGGCTCAGGGGTTACTGATTGACAATCAATTGGTCATGCGGGCGAGTCTATAGAATGCTCTTTACCTTAAACGTTATCTGGACCAATTCCTCCTTCCGGCGCAGGATCAGTTTTACCCTTTCATTGGAAGACTGTAGTGTGGTTTTATACTGGTTAAAGTTCTGGCTGAAGTTATTGTTGATGGCCACCACAATATCACCCACTTTTACCCCGCCTTCTTCTGCAGGTGAACCAACTGATACATTTCCGATAATGGTCTGTCCATCCAGGTAATACAATTCAATTCCCGAATAGGAATAATCAAACGGTTCCCGGTAATGCGTATTTGGAACCAGATAAATATCCCTTTTCTGATAATTAAAAATGGTATTGAACCGGCGGAGGATATCATTCCCGATCAATCCACCCAGGTAAGGATAGGAAGTGACATTAAAATCATCTTCAAAAATATAAGTAGGCACATTCCGGAACCGGTAAGGTCCAAGTTTAAGTTCCTTCACCACTGTCATATTCATAACAATGGTGCCTCCAACTCCCTCGCCTTCCTTGGGATACAATTTTCGCTTCTTTCTTATAAGGGCGCTATCCTCCGCGAAATCCTGTGATACCATAAGGCAAACACCGGCTCCAATGTCATGGAGGAATCGCGTAGTATATGCACCTTCGTCTTTTATGCGCGCAAGATGAACAGGCAGGGTACTGATATAAGGTTTAATTAAATAGCCGCCTCTTGGATAGCGCATGGTTCCCTGGCTCCAGATCTCCATCTTAAGGCTATCATAATTCAGTTTAACGATATAACGGCTCAGCAATGAATAACCAATGATCCCATCGATCCTTTCCCCATACACTGCTGTGAGAATGGAATAATCATTGACATGAAAATCCAGGCTGTCTATAGTGCAACCCGGGAATCTCAACGTCTGATGATAGAGAAAGCTTACTTTTTTGATACCTGCTATACCGCGAATAGTGCGGTCAGAAGGAATAGGCTTCAGTTTGAAATATTCTACTGTAGCAGAATCCAGGGAAATACCACTACTGCCACTATCAAGAATGAAATTTAATGTATCAGGAAAATCATTTAACCGTGCCTGGATGATCACCACGCCCCCGGTTAACTGAACAAAGGTAAATCTGGATAATAGTTTGGATGGCGGTTCAATAAATTCCTCCTGCGACCTGGAATTAATACCCAGCAGCGTCAGAAATGCCAGCAGTGCCAGTTTCGTTTTCTTCATATGCAAGGGTCTGTCGTTGTTTCCCTTCAACAGACAGTAAATGTGGTTGAATAGATGCAGTTTGCCAGCCAATCGGAGTAAATTTATCTATTTGGCGATTGTAATCAAAACCGTTTACCCTTTTTCTTGAATTACCGTTGTATTTTTGCAGTCAGAGCGGAGATTTAGTGCAAAAAAAATCCCGAAAAAGACAGTAGACCGATGATTCCGTGTTGGAAGATCTCATTCAATCAACCCTGATATGGACTTGCAGGATATATACCAGAAAGCGATACAATTTGAGTTTTTGACTATTGAGGAAGGAGTTCATCTTTATCATAACGCCCCTCTCGCGGACCTGATGTTCATTGCTGATGAACTACGCAAAAAACAGGTTCCCCATTCAAAAGTTACATGGCAGATAGACCGCAATGTCAATACCACCAATGTATGCATTGCCAATTGCAAATTCTGTAACTTCTACCGTATACCCGGGCATCCCGATGCCTATATTACCAACATGGATGTATATCGCCGGAAGATTACAGAGACTATCCAATATGGCGGCGATCAGCTATTGCTGCAGGGTGGTCATCATCCCGAACTGGGTTTACAGTTCTATGTTGACACTTTTCGCCAGATAAAACAGGAATTCCCAACTATTAAACTGCATGCGTTAGGACCTCCTGAGGTAGCCCATATCACCAAACTGGAAAAATCAACTCACCGGGAAGTATTAACGGCCCTGAAAGAGGCCGGACTTGATTCTCTGCCTGGGGCAGGAGCAGAAATACTGGTAGATCGTGTACGTCGCCTGATCAGTAAAGGAAAATGTGGAGCGCAGGAATGGCTGGATATAATGGCTACCGCACACCAGTTAAATATCACCACATCAGCCACCATGATGTTTGGCCATGTTGAAACAATCGAAGAACGCTTTGAACATCTCATAAAGATCAGGACGGTGCAAAGCCGCAAACCTGAAGGTGCAAAAGGATTCCTTGCATTCATTCCATGGACCTTCCAGGATGTGGATACCCTGCTTGCAAAGATCAGGGGAGTACATAATCTCACCACGCCTGAAGAATATATCCGGATGATCTCGCTAAGCCGTATCATGTTGCCAAACGTAAAGAACATTCAGGCTTCATGGCTAACAGTAGGAAAACAAACTGCGCAGCTTTGCTTACATGCCGGTGCCAATGATTTTGGATCCATCATGATTGAAGAGAATGTGGTAAGTGCTGCCGGAGCTCCTCATCGTTTTACCTATAAGACCATCCAGGATGCTATCCGTGAAGCAGGATTTGAACCGCAATTACGCAACCAGCAATATGAGTGGAGAGAGATACCTGTAACAATAAAAGAACAGGTAATTGATTATTGAGAAGAGGGTAGATCTAATTGCTGATTTAATTTATACCTATGTTCATCAAGGCACCTATTTTCTTTACAGCTTTACTGGCGTTTTCAGTTATTTATTCCCAGAAGACAGACCCTTATAAGCCCGATTTCACCCCGCCTCGCCAAATTCCAGGAATGCAATTGACATGGAATGATGAATTCAATAAAGACGGCCAGCCTGATCCTTCCAACTGGAAATATGAAAATGGATTTGTCAGAAACCAGGAGCTGCAATGGTACCAGCCCGATAATGCTTATTGTAAAAATGGCCTGCTGGTAATTGAAGGCCGCAAGGAAAAAAGACCAAACCCAAATTTCAGGGATAGTACGAATAACTGGCGACAGAACAGGCCCAATATTGAATACACTTCTTCCAGCCTCAAAACACAGGGATTAAGAGAATTTCAATTCGGAAGATTTGAAATAAGAGCAAGGGTTGATACCAGTAAAGGATCCTGGCCAGCCATCTGGACCCTGGGTATTAAAGGCGGATGGCCGCTAAATGGAGAAGTAGACATTATGGAATTTTACAGGGTTCGGGATACCGCCATATTACTCGCCAATACCGCCTGGGGAAGAAATGCTGCGGGAAATGGTCCTGTCTGGAATAGCAATCGCCTGCCATTGGAAAACTTTCTTCATATCAATCGTGAATGGCCACGTCAGTTTCATATCTGGAGAATGGATTGGGATAAGGATTCAATTAATCTTTACCTTGATGATCAGTTAATGAACACAACCCGTTTTGATCAAACTATTAATCCTGATGGAACTAATCCATTCCTGCAGCCCCAATACCTTCTTTTGAATCTTGCTCTGGGCGCTAATGGAGGAAATCCTGCAAATAGCAAATTTCCCATTATCTATGAAGTGGATTATGTCCGGTACTATAAAAAATTATAACTCATCAATAATAACCAGCTTGTCATGTTCAGAATCCTGTTTTCAATTGCACTTTGTTTTTGCAGTGTGGCTGTCGTAAATAGTCAGCAACACCGCTTATTACTTCGCGATGAAGGTATCTCAAAATTGAGCTATGCGGACCTGGAGAAACCGGACAAGAACTGGTATGTGACTGTTCCTGCAGGCAGGGATATCCAGTTGATAGGAAGAGGAAGGGTCCTGATCGGTACAGGCACTGGGTATGAAGAAAGACTTATAGCTACCGGGGAAAAAGTTGCTGAAATAACCTCTTTCAATGGAACTATCACTGCCCGCAGATTAAAGAATGGCAACACCCTGCTTGTTGGATTAAACTGGCAGGATAAAAAAGGAATCGTATTAGTGGAAACAGATGTAGCAGGCAAGATCATTCACACTATTAATTTTCCTGATTACCCTTATGTACGCCTTGTACGTGAAACAGCAACCGGGAATTTTCTGATTACATCAGACACTGCAGTATTTGAAGGTACTTCCAAAGGAGAAATTGTATGGAGGGCAAGAATAGCCGGACCTACACATCCGCATAGCTGGCAGGCTTTGCGTCTGGCTAACGGAAACACCGTAGTAAGCTGTGGCTTTGCTGCCAACTTCCAGGTATTTGATAAAAGCGGCACTTTAATAGATTCCACACATGGTCCTGCTTCTGTTCATCCAAACTTTTACGGAGGTTACCAGATCTTAAAGAATGGTAATTGGCTTGTAACTAACTGGCAGGGCCACGGTGAAGGTCATGGTGGCAGCGGGGTTCAGTTACTGGAATATTCGCCAAAGGGTAATTTAATTTGGTCATGGAATCAGGACCCTGCAAAATATTCATCTCTTCAGGGCGTTATTGCTTTAGACGGACTTGACATTGATAAACTACATGTAGAAGATGCCAATGGGAAACTTTCTCCCGTTGTACCGCCAGGAAAAAATTAATTTGATCTGCCCCTCCGTTCAATATCCTCTCCCTCCAATAATCCTGTATTAACTGGTAATATAGATTATCAGCACAGATTCACATGCCAACTAAGCCTTTCTTTATGAAATATCTCCTTATCATTTTTTTTATTGCAATCTCATCCGTTTCATTTTGTCAGAATGGATCAAATAATAATGAAAGCCCTGAAGATTTTTTTCAGGCAAAATATGACAAGATGGTTGGAACAACATTTCCTGAATTTAGTGGCGTATGTGACGGAAAACTATTTAATAATGCTTCCTTAAATGGAAAAACAGTTTACATAAATTTTTGGGTTGAAGCCTGTGCTCCCTGC
>JADMIO010703159.1_pt1 | contig 70736 bp, 51 predicted proteins | sample 8958161 | NCBI WGS metagenome assembly JADMIO01 (sample SAMN16585339, study PRJNA669376) | soil metagenome | isolation source: Crop rotation soil | place: USA: Cullars Rotation, Alabama | collected 2011 | reverse complement strand
GCCGCGACTTCAAGTCACGTGAATTCCAAGCTTCGGATCCCACTGTGCTGGAAAGCGAGCATGAAAGCCAGCGGGAATGAAGTAGCGATCGAATCCGTTGAACTGGCACACGAAGGTTTCACTATTGAAGCAAGCTGATCATGGCCGATCAAGTTTATTATCCCCCGGTGGGGTTCCATTTTAATGTCGAATTCAAATTCAGCGATCGTGATGCAAGCTCGGAAATGAAATTCCAGGAAGTATCAGGACTGAATAAGGAAATGACAACGGAAGACCTGACCGAAGGCGGCGAAAACCGTTTCGTGTACCGGTTCCCGAAAGGGACCAAGTATTCCAACCTGGTCCTGAAACGGGGTATGGTTCCCGATTCGCGGGTGATCGATTGGGCGAGGGACGCTATTGACAATTTTGATTTCAAACCAGTTGATATAACAGTATCCCTGCTTAATCCTGATCACCAGTCACTCGTTACCTGGGAATTCATCGGTTGCTGGCCGCTAAAATGGGCCACCACGGATCTTAAATCACAGGAAAATTCATTGGTCATCGAATCGCTTGAGCTCAACTATCGGTACTATAACCAGAAAAAAGCCTGAACATGCCGGTTGAAATAAAAGAATTGATCATTCGCGCCAACGTGGGTAATCCGAACCAGGGCGCCAGCAATAACTCTACCTCTACCGACCAGGAAGCAGTGCCAAAGGAAGAGATCGTAAAAGAATGTATCAGCCAGGTGATGAGTATTATAAAAGATAAAAACGAACGCTGATGTCACAAGGTGCCAAATCGGGTAAACTGGTCAAGATGTTCATCGAGTCGTACGATGATGAAAAATTCCAGACCAAGCGGAGCGATCGTTTCGAAGCGATGTTTAACCCGAACAAGTATAATCTTAAATACGAGATCGAGTACGATAAGAAAGGCGCAACAGGTTCATCACCCAATGCGCCGAAGTTCTCGAACATGAAGCAGCAGGAGCTGTCGCTGGAATTTTTTCTTGACTGCACCGGCGTGGAAAACCAGGAAGGTGTTTTCGTAGACCAGAAAGTGGACGAATTCCTGAAAGTGTCTTACAACTATGAAGGAAGCAAGCACAAGAACAATTACCTGCGGGTGACATGGTCCTATCTCGTATTTGATTGTGTGCTTAAAGAAGCGGATATCTCGTTCGTGCTTTTCCGCAGCGATGGAAGACCCTTACGTGCAAAGATCAACGCGAAGTTCCTGGGTTTTGTGAATGACCAGTTACGGGTACTCAGCGATAAAGCTCAATCCCCTGATATCACGCATTACCGCGAAGTAAAGGATAAAGAAAAACTTCCCTTGTTGGCGCAACGGATCTACGAAAGCAATCAATATTACCTGGAAGTGGCCCGCTTGAATAAGCTTGTCAATTTCAGGAAACTCCGGACAGGATCACAACTTTATTTTCCTCCTTTAACCAATGAATAGCATCAATGGCCGGTGACAATCAAAATAATGCTGCGAACGTATCGCCTACCTACCAGGTAAAAGTAAATGGTACTGCCATTCCTACTGAATACAACCTGGTATCCATGGCGGTGCTCAACGAAGTGAACCGGCTGGCTACCGCAAAACTCATTTTCCTGGATGGGGATCCTTCGAAATCTGATTTCCCGCTAAGCAATAAACCTGATTTCCTACCGGGTTCCGAAATCGAGATCGAAGCAGGGTACAAGGGCTCGAACACGAATATTTTTAAAGGGATTGTGATCAAGCATGCACTGCGATTGAATAATAACAAATCCAGTTTTCTCACGGTGGAATGCAAGCATGCTTCGGTTAAAATGACAAAGGCAAGAAAAAGCAAAGTATTCCTGGAACAAAAGGACAGTGATATATTTTCATCCATCGCGCAGCCTTATAGCGTTACGCTTGATGCAGATGATACTACTGTCGAGCACAAAGAAATGGTACAGTTCCATTGCAGCGATTGGGATTTTATTATCAGCCGCGCTGAAGCCAATGGGTTATTGGCCTGGGCCGATGCAGAAAAGCTCGCGATCAAAAAACCCGTGTTGTCCGGCGATGGCGTGATGGAATTGAAATTTGGTAACAACCTGTTGGAGTTCGATGCAGAAATGGATGGACGTTACCAGTTCGATACCGTCAAAGCAGCCGGCTGGGATCAAACCAGTACACAACCCGCGGAAACAGACGGCAGCGCTCCATCGGGTCTGCAACAACAAGGAAATGTAAGTGCCTCCGATCTTTCTTCCGCTACTGGTGATGCCGAAGTAAAACTTGTTCACGGCGGATTTATCAATGAAAGCGAATTACGTTCATGGGCAGATGCGCAACAATTGAAGTATGCTTTATCAAAGATCCGCGGGAGGGCTCGTTGCCAGGGATCCGATACATTGAAACCCGGTGTATTGGTTACGCTTGCGGGGTTGGGTGATCGTTTCAATGGCAAAGCATTTATTTCCGGTGTACGCCACGAGATCAACCAGGGTAACTGGTACTCCGATGTTGAATTCGGATTATCTCCGCAATTATTCATCAGGGAACATGATGTGAATGAATGGCCCGCTTCCGGTTACCTGGCCGGGGTCAATGGATTGCAGGTAGGTGTTGTCACGCAATTAGAAAGTGATCCATTGAGCGAAGACCGTGTATTGGTAAAAATTCCAATGACCGATAAAGATGCTGATGGAGTATGGGCGCGACAGGCTTTGCTGGATGCCGGGAAGGAACGCGGAAGTTTCTTTCGCCCGGAAGTAGGCGATGAAGTGATACTTGGTTTTATCAATGATGACCCGCGTCATCCTGTAATACTCGGTATGTTGAACAGCTCGGCGATTCCAGCTATCAAACAAGCCAAGGACACCAATCATGAAAAAGGATTTGTCACCCGTGAAAAAATAAAGGTGTGGTTCGATGATGAAAAGAAGATCATCGAAATATCTACGCCAGGCGGTAACTCGATCATACTGGATGAAGACCAGAAACAGATTGCGTTAAAAGACCAGAATGGTAACGAGATCACCATGAGCAAAGATGGGATCGTGATCAAAAGCGCGAAAGATATCAAGCTGGATGCTGCTTCAGGGAAGATCGCTTCCAGCGGGAATGAGATAGAATCAAAAGCTAATTCGACAGTAAAGATATCCGGCAGCAGTTCCGCGGAAATGTCATCCAGCGGTACTACCACGGTGAAAGGATCAATGGTTCAAATCAATTAAAACAAAAACGATGGCAGCAGCAGTACGTGTTACAGATACTACCAATCATGGAGGTACCGTCTCCGGCCCTGGAGTATCTACGGTTTTAATAGGTGGGTCACCGGCGGCCGTGTCAGGCGATATGCATGTTTGCTCATTACCGCCTAACAGTCATCAACCCACCAGCAGTCCTTTTACTGCAGGAAGCGGAACGGTGATGATCGGTGGTAAACCTGCGATCCGTGTGGGTGATACCTGTGGATGTGGTGCGGGAGCCGCAGTGGGATGTGTTACAGTCATGATCGGATAAAAAAATGTTATGAACGACAAAGCGCAATTCATCGGAACAGGATGGGCCTTCCCACCGGCTTTTGATAAAGCAACCGGCGGAACCGTGATGACCTCGGGTGAGGAAGATATATTCGGGAGCCTGCATATTCTTTTATCCACCACGCTGGGTGAACGGGTTATGCGCCCCGACTATGGTTGTAACCTCAAGGATTATTTATTTGACCCGGTTAATGTTTCGATGGAAGCCTATATCAAGAAACTCGTGCAGGATGCGATTATTTATTTCGAACCCAGGATAACACTCGAACGACTAAATGTGGATTTCAACGACAATGAGGGAAAGATGCTGATCTATATCGAATTCGTTGTTGATGCCACCAATTCAAGAGCCAACTATGTTTATCCCTTCTATATTAAAGAGGGAACCAATATATGAGCGATTGTTTTAAAAAGAATGACCTCGTCATCCCCGGCACCCGCCAGGATGAACGGCTGCCCAAGCCGCTCGATCCGCATTATATTTTGCCGGATGAGCGCAAGATGGCGGACCTGATGGTCTTCATAACAAAATATGCTGAACTGCTGAAATATTATTCAGCGACGGAACCTGATCAAAGCGTTTATAAAATAGATGGTGACTGGAAGCCCTTTATTCTTTCCGATGAAGCTTTCAATTACGCGGGCATCGCAGTTACCCGGTTTGTTCTTCCCAATATCACCTTCTATCGCTATATCGGTTTGTATGAAACCGAAAGCTCCGCGCAGGAAAGATTTGCGAAGTACCGTGTATGGTGGGACATCATTATGTCTGTTTACCGCGATATCAATGCATTTTATAAAGCATTACCGGTCTTCATGCCGTTATATAGTTTTATCCGCAGCGAGATCTCGAATAACCTGCGTGCCGACCTCGGTAACCTCGCGGGCGCTTACCTGAATGCGCATAAAGTAAATGGGGGAGGGAATACCGCAATTGTTAATCCTCCGCGTAATCTTAAAGTACTTACTCCTTCAACGGATGATGATTATAAATTCGGTTTTGCCGATGATATCTTAACGGCTGGGTTTGACCCGATCTGGATCGATCCCGATCAGCCAACTGCAGCAACCGAGTGGGGGCCTTACCTCACTTTCCTTAATACAAGGATCGTTTTAGCGGATGCATTGTTCCAGACAAATACCATCGTCGTTGAATTTGACCGGATCGATTATTCAACGTTACAACTAAAACAATTATTCCGTCGCGCTTTTGAAGCTTATGCACGGATCGTTGTAAAAGCCGAGGAATTTTTGCAGAACAGCCTGCAACATAATTCTGCGCACTATGCTCACCATGGTTTGCTGCTTGCTTTTTTAAAACTCTTTGGGTTTGCACAACAGGATATGAATGAGTTCACCCGCAAACACCTTGAGTATTACTACCAGCGCGTATTGAAATTATTACCGGCGCCTGCCACCCCCGATGCCGTGCATATCCTTTTTGAACCTGCGAAGAATACGCCATCACATCTTATTAAAAAGGAAACAGAACTCAATGCAGGAAAAGATGCAACGGGAAAATTGCTCTTGTATGAAACGGCTAACGAGATCGTGATCAATCAAAGCAAGATCGCATCGTTGAAAACATTGTATGCCGAACCCCAGACGGCAACGAGTATTAAAAAAATATTTGCTTCTGCTGAAGCCAATTCTGCCGATGGGAAAGGAGCCAAGTTCACCGGTGATGATACATCCTGGAGAGCTTTTGGAGATATCCGCTTAGATGCAGCAACAGGCTCAGAAACTAATATTGCTACACTTGGGTTTTTGATCGCTGCGCCTATCCTGCACCTGACCGAAGGAGTGCGGGGTGTGACTTTCACCTTTGCTACCGATAGTACTGGAGCGGCACAGTTGTCCGGTCTTGGTTTGGGTGATTGGGGACCCCTCTTCCATATATATACTACCGGCGAGAAAGGTTGGGATGAACTGGTGAGTGAAAACAGCGAGATCTTATTTACGCCAGGCGTTTCCGAATTTACCGTTTCGATCGTTTTAAAGGAACAATTCCCGCCGGTATTGGCCTATAATGAAGGAGTCCATGCTGCAGGCCTGGGTACGATTTATCCCGCTTTCAAATTTGTACTGAACCAGTCAACTGCCGGTGCTTACCAAACGCTTCGCGATATCGTGATCTACCAGGCCGATATCGGGGTGACTGCAGATAAAATGGTCAACCTCTCCCTGCAGAATGAAGCAGGCACCCTGGACGCAGCAAAACCGATCGCCTTATTTGGTCCATTACCCAAAAAGAATTCGGTGTTCTATGTCGGGCATTCCGAACTGGAACACAAGATCATTACCGAAATTGATCTGACTATCGAATGGCAGGACCTTCCCGCAGACCTGGTGGCGCATTACAAATACACGCATGCAGTACTTACGAGCGGCGTATATTCTTATCCTACCAATACCTATATCGGCGGGTTAAGTGTTTCAGGAAACGGCGACTTTAAAGTCAAGGCGAGGTTTGTCAGGAATAAAGAATGGAAACCGAGCATACCCAGTGAAACATCTTTGTTCACGACCTCACCGGTGGCCATGAGTTTCAGCGCAGGTGATATTAAGCCAGCGCTGGTAAAACATACTGATTACGGAAGGAACCTCCCGGTATTTGGGCCTGAAACACGAGATGGGTTTGTAAGTTTTACCTTGACTTCACCCCCGGAAGCTTTTGGTCATTCAAAATGGCCACAGGTCTTCGCGCAACAAACCGTAGCGATCACTAAAGATGCGGATACCACGCATAACTCATTACCGAACCCTCCTTACACACCTGTTTTTAAATCACTGACCTTAAAATATTCTGCTACCGATACTATTGTATTCGGGTCTACATACGATGTGGACCATGGTCAGTATTTCCATCTTGTTCCTTTTGGTATTAAGGATAAGACCGACGATGTTTATTTATTGCCCCGCTTTGATATGCTGGTCAAAAAAGATGATGGCAGCATTGATAGCAACCCGCTTCCTTTTGAATCGGCTTTATATATCGGTATCAGCAATGCAGTAATCAACCAGAATATTTCCATGCTCCTGCAGGTAAATGAGGGTAGCGAGGATATATCGGTGGAATATGCCGATGTGAACTGGAATTATTTATCCACTGATGGCTGGAAACATTTTGACAAGCAGTTATTATCCGATAACACCGATAACCTTTTAAAATCGGGTATCGTCACTGTACAAGTCCCCATCGACCCGGACATGAAAGCCACGGAATTAACAAGTGGTATTTTCTGGATCCGCGCAGGTCTTGCCTATGGTTCGCTCGGACTTCCGACAGCAATCGCTGTTTATACCAATGCAGTGGAAGCCGATTTCGCAGACCATGGAAATGATCCAGAACACCTGGCTTCAGCACTTCCCCCGAATACGATCTCAAAATTATTCGAAGCCGATGCGGATGTTAAAAAACTGGTCCAGCCCTATGCTTCGTTCGGTGGCAAAAAGATCGAGTCAGGAAAGAAATATTATACAAGGGTCAGCGAGCGGCTGCGTCACAAACACCGGGCGATCACGATCTGGGATTACGAACGCATCGCGCTGAACCAGTTCCCGGATATCTACATGATCAAATGCCTTAACCATACCGGGTACGAGATCACCTGTTGCACTGCAGAGGAAATAGCAGCAGGAACCTGTGTGCCCGATAAAAAGTATAAAGAAAATATTCCTGGTAGTGTAATGCTGGTGCCGGTGCCGTTTGTTACTAACCTGCAGGGCGGTAATAAATTCCAGCCGCGGTTCAGTCAAAGTAAACTGAATGACATAAAGAATTATATACACGGGTTGAATGATGGGTCCGATTGTCACAAACACCTCAAAGCGCTGCATTGCGAATTAGCGGAGTTGATCGTGGAGAATCCCGAATACGAAACCATCAGCGTAACCTGCGAGATAAAAGTAAGGCCCTGCCTGGATGCATTATACTATAAGGCGCAACTAGCAACCGATCTTGATCTTTTCCTCGCCCCCTGGATCAATGGCGATCCCGGCAAGATCAATTTTGGCGGCAGCCTTCATCAATCTGTGATCATTTATTTCATTGAACAATTACCTTATATCGATTGGTTGCAGGACCTGGAGATCGAGCATCGTGATAAAGATGGCAACCTGTTAAATGTAACCGATCCTACGATTGCTGTGACCCAAAAATCATGCTCGATACTGACCTCGTCGGGCTCACATACTATTAACCTTATCTGATCATGCCGGAGCAATTAACCATCATAAAAAATGTAGCAAGACCGAAGACGCAGGACTACGATAAGCTGCGCCAGCTGGGGATCAGTTATATTGAACAATTTTCAAAAGAATTGTGGACGGATTATAATGTACATGACCCCGGCATTACAACACTTGAGATACTCAGTTACGCGATCACGGATCTTGCTTATCGTACTTCCATGCCTATGGAAGATATCCTGGCCCGTTTGAAAAGCGATACCACCAAGGATTTTTTCACGGCCCGCGAGATACTTCCCTGCAATCCCGTTACGTTTGATGACCTCCGCAAAAAGATCATTGATATAAAAGGGGTGGAGAATGCATGGGTACTTCCTTACACCGATCCTGTATGCGCGGAAACAATTGATCATCCCGCTTTTTATATCCAATGTAAAATCAATCCCAAGCGGATCGACCTGCGACCCACACCGGCGGATGGATTTGAACCCAGGAACCTGAAGGGACTTTATGAATTCAACCTCTTGCTGGAAGAAGACCCGGTCCTGGGCGATCTGAATATCATGAACGTTGATTGGGAAATGCGTGATGGGAGCGGGGCCCGCACGGCGCTGGTACGTTTTATTTTCCCGGTGAACATCCAGAAAACCTATCCTGTTCCTAATACATTAACAGATATCGACAAATTGGTAACGGGGACGATCACCAATATCATTATCGCCCCCGCCGATTTTAATGCTTTCACCAATACGTTCAATATTACGATCGTATTGACAACAGGCAACGTAACCATTAACAACGTGGCCTACCATATCCGCCCGTTGAGTGGCACCGTCACACTCAGTACCCTGGAAACGCAATTGGGAACGAAGATGACTTCAGTTGCCCTGGCCGATAAGCAAGAGATCATCGCCAAGATACTTTCCATCTTCCAGAAAAAAGTGCAGAAGGTCAATGGCATCATTGACGAAGTGTACTGCATGTATGAACGCGTGCGCAACCTTTGCGAGGATGTGTTCCGGATCGGTATCGTGCCTTCCCAGGAAATCGCACTATGTGCCGATATCGAAACCGACACGGGGGCTGACCTTGAAGAAATACTCGGGAGGATCTATTTCGAGATCGATACCTTCTTCTCACCCCCGGTGCGGTTCTATTTACTGAAAGAGTTAATGGAGAAAGGATATCCCACCGATATTATTTTCGAAGGTCCGCTGCTCCGTCATGGGTTCCTTATTGATGAAGAGTTGAGGAAGTCATCGCTTTTTAAAGAAGTGCATGTTTCCGATCTCTACAATATTATCATGAGCATCCCGGGAGTAAAGACCGTAAAGTATTTACAGATCACGAATTACCTGAATGGTCTCTGGCAAACAGAAGGGGAGTCCTGGTACCTTGACCTGTTAGGAGAATACCATCTTAACCTCGATCGGCTTCGTTCCAAGATCATTTTCTACAAAGGCAATCTCCCGATCATTGCTGATAAACAGGTAGCTGAACGTATTTACCAGGATCTGAAATCCACGCTTAGCCGCCCGCGGATCAATACATCATTAAAAGTGATCAATGATATATTGCCTCCCGTAGGTACACCTTATAAGCTGGATGAATTTTATTCGATCCAGAACGATTTCCCCATGGTATTCGGGGTGAACCGTGATGGTATCCCTGCTGAAGCCGCTATCGTACATAAATCGAAGATCAAGCAGCTCAAAGGATACCTGTTGTTCTTCGACCAGGTTCTTGCAAATTACCTGGCACAACTGGCACAGCTTAAAAACCTGTATGCTGTAAGTAATGCCAGCAACACCACGTATTTCTCCCAACCTGTGTATGACATCGATATCAGTGATACCGAGAACCTGAATTTCCATGACACGGCTCCTCTATTGAAGGACTTTGCGATGCCGCCAGCTATTAATATTGATGACTTCGATGCGTATAAAGCGCCCTGGTCTGTATTTATCGCCAATGCTGCCAATGGATACCGTACAAAACTCGATTCATATACCGAGCCGGCTGATGAACACCTGGATCGCCGCAACCGTTTTCTCGATCACCTGCTGGCACGTTTCGCGGAAAATTTTTCGGATTACGCGGTGATGATGTACAAGTTTACCGGCAACCTCCTGGAGAGTGCAGATAAAAAAACGGCCGAGCAGATCGCTGATGATAAAAAGAATTTCCTGCAGGAATACCATATTCTCAGTTATAACAGGGGCAAAGGACAATATTATAAATGTTGCCCATCGGGTGATTGCGAGGTTCCGGGTGTGGTGCCTGTACCTCCCGCTCCCGACGATGTGCTGCAATATGATTGGTATTCGGTGCCGAAACCTTCCAATCCAACGGGCTTGCATAAGCGCGCCAGCCTGATGCTGGGGATGAGTATTCATGACAATGCCTGGATGGTGCTGGATAAGTTTGTGGTGAACGGACCTATCGGCGGACCCTTTACCTTCTCCATTCATTATGATGGTGTGCATACACTGGATTCGACAGGTAATTATCCAACGCGGAAAAAAGCTTTTGAAGCGATGGAAAAGATCGTGACACTGCTCGCGTTGGAGGATGCAAACAAAAATGATTGGGTGTATTTCCAGATACTGCCTTCCGGGTTCGGGCAACGATTCGAAGTAAGAGAAGATATTTTATCGCTACCGTTTGCTGTATCACAACCTGTTTATCCTGACGTACCGTCCGCGAAATTGGGTTATAATAAATTGAAACAAGCATTACTGGATGAAGGCATGCATATCGTTGATCACTTATTGCTGCGCCCGTTGCCGGTGTTGGATCTTAATATACCGATGCCTGATGACCCACCAAATCCATTACCTGATAACCCCGTGGATATGGACTACGGTTTCTTCCCGCTCTGTGGGTCGTTGAATACGGATTGTGATTGCCCCATCAATGATTATTATTCATTCCGCATCAGCGTGGTGTTGCCTTACTGGACACAACGTTTCCGCAATATGGATTTCAGGGGATTTGCGGAAGATACCATTCACCGCGAAACGCCGGCGCATATTCTCCCGAAATTCTGCTGGGTAAGTATGTGGGATATGTGGAGACTGGAAACAGCCTATAAAGCCTGGTTCGCAGAAAATAAAAAATACAAACCGAATATGAATTTGCTGAAAGGGTTATTGCTGAGTTTAATAAAAGTGCTGAACACGTTGACCAACGTTTACCCGGAAGGTCACCTGCATGATTGCGATAATCCATCAACAGACAACCCTGTGATCCTGAATCAAACCATCTTAGGAACCTTTTAAAATTTAGTATATGGCATTACAACTTATGGATCCTGTTTACAAAGAGATGCCGTTATTCCAGCCGAACCAGGTACTGACCTACGAACACCTGAATGACCTGGCGGGTTATCTGTCGCAGCAGGAACGTTATACACGCAATAAACTTATCGGCAACGGGATCGTGTGCGGGTTAAGTTTTACCTGGGTTCCTTTGGTCGCTCCCCGCGCCAAAGTAATTATAGATGACGGATTAGGGATCACGTCCGCTGGTTACCTGGCGATCTATAAATCGCCCGGGGACCTGACACACAAAATCGAGTTCACGCGGTTGAAAAAATATGCACCTTTTGATGATGCCACTATTTATACCAACGAGAAGATATATGAGTTGGTCACGCTTGCTGATTTTAACGCAGACGAAGAGACAATAGACAAGGATTTCCTGTTTGACAACGATAAGAATAACAGGGTGCTTATTATTTTGCTTGAACCCGAAGTAAAGAACCCCGCTAAATGCCTGGATGAAAATTGCGATGATAAGGGAAAAGTATATCTCTATACTCCCCGGCCCTTATTGGTACCGATAGCAGTACTGGACCGAATCCTGGATTCGGTAAATGCAAAATACTTAACGGAAGAAGGAAGAGGATGGAGGGGTATCGACAGTAAATTGAACAAACCACTGGTGAGTTATGCCAGCGTACCCAACTTGTTTAAGAATTTTGAATTTGCAACGATCAATTCCGCCGCCGGTATCCTTTCTTTATTTAAGAACAGGTTGCAGGATGCCGATCTTGATACGATAAAAGACAGGATCGATGCACTATTAAATTCATTCCCCTGGGTATTTACAACCGGGATGAATGCGGTGAAAGCTGCTGAAATGGGAGCGCTAACCCCTTCGCCCGCGTCTAACCTGGGTACTCTTTTCAAAAACAAAGCAAAGAATTTCCGTGATACCGCTGCCAATAACAATTACATGCAATACCTGTATGATTTTGTCAGGGATGTAGTGGATGCTTACAACGAATTGTATACGCATACAACGGACCTGGTGAGTGAATGCGGGGGAAATGAGAACCCGAATCCTTATCATGTCATGTTGGGAAAGACGCAGGCCAATGACGAGCCACTTCCATATTATGAAGAAGGCAAATACCTGAATCCTGTTGCGAAGAATTTCAGGTACCGGCATTATTTCGTTTCCTCACCGGTGATGGGTATACAGTTCATGCTTTATGAAAAAATACAGCAACTGTTGAAGAGATTGGCCCGGCTGGTTAATAATTTCAGCGTGAATGCTGGTGATGTGACGATCAAGGTTACCCCCAGTGTGGATTATGATAATTCGATCAGCCTACGTTCTGTTCCTTATTATTATACACCGGCCGGTGCAACAGCTTTGCGAAGAGTCTGGAATTATGAATCCACCAAACGTAACCGGACGGCCATTCACCTGGGTTACCAGTTAGCGCCCAATACGCAGGATGATCTGTTGGTCAATGATACCTCGAAGAATGATTTTTATCGTATCGAAGGACATGCGGGCACCGCTGCAGGTGCGGCACTGACCAGTATTGATACGATCCGGAAAAAATATAATCTTCCATTTACTGTGGCAAGTGTATCAGTGCAATCTTCGGGGAGCAGCCTGAACAGCACCTGCACCTTCCCCGATCTCGAAGAAGAGTATAATTATTATCGTGATCGCGTTCTCGGCTATTTGCGTTTTTACATAGACTGGTTGCAGCCGAAGAAAGGAGCCATATTTAAAGAGATCCTGAAGCTGATCAAATCAATGATGAACCTGTTACTCGAGCGACGTTGTATCGAAGCATTTAATTATAACCAGTATAAAAAGATATATGCCCGCATCTATGAAGTTATCCTGGAGTATTATGCGACATTTATCCCCAGCAATACCAGCCTGGCCAATCATGCTTTTAACAGTCTCCAGAATGTTCTGAATATTATTTTCTTCAGGCCGATCTATAAGATCTGGTACATGTATAAATACCGGATTGGCCTGATCGCAGCTTCGCATATCGATAGTCTTACTGAACTGGCAGATAAATATACCGGTCTCGAACATTTAGCTGGTGTTCGCCGGGGTGAAACTTTCCTGCTGGTGTATGATACCGCGCAGGCCAATAAGATAATTGCTGATTTCAATATCCCTGATCTTATCAGCTGCACCTGCGATTGCAAGGCGCCGGTTTGTAATAACAACCATAAGTCGAAAGTCTCGCCGTTGCAGAAACCGATCATCATGGTAGTGGACCTGAACAGCAATGATGAAGACACAAAAAGTAAAGCCGCTTACGTGCCCGCTGATGATCTTTACCGACTCAAGCTTGATTCAATGGGTTTTTATAAAGCTGATTCAGATATTGACAAATCGGTGTTTATCTCCGAGGATGAAAACGGGAATGACGAATTCACTGCTTTGAAAGGTTATTGGGTAACCGGCAACAAGGGTGAATTCCTGTACCTCGATTTTCCAAGGGGAAACAAGAATATAAAATTTGGCATCTTCCAGCTCTACTATCACATGAAGGGTGATTTTGATGAAAACAATGTAACAGGTATGTTGCTGCTGGTGGTGATCGGGGAAGGCAAATTTGAACCCGGGGCCAAAGTGAATATTAATAAAGGTGCGGTTGGAAGAGGCGTATACACGTATGATAAAAAAGAGTATGCCAATAAGAATGATATTAAGATACACTGGCCTGACAAATACCAGGTAGTTGCGATTGGTAAAGAAAAAGTACCGGTATACACCACGGAAGCAGGTAACGAGATCGGCATCTTTAAAGACAAAGGCGGGTACCCCTATTTCAAAGTCGTTAAGTCCGATTTCCCGGTTGCGGAAGAAGTGCCTTATGTCATCGAAGCAAATGGTAACTCCGTAAAAACTTCCCTTGTTCTTAACGTGATCGATAAAGCGGATAAACCCGAACAACCCGAATACAATGGTCGCGTAATGGATGCCAAAGGCAGCCCGGTGGCAAATGCGAAGGTTACCACCGATACGGGCAAAGAAGTATATACAAATGAAAAAGGAGAGTTCAAGCTGACCAACCTGAAAGGCGGGGAAGTGATCGGTGTTGAAAAATCAGGATTAAAAACAAACCCGGTGCAGGTGAATAGCAAAACACCGGTTGAAATAACGATGAGCGCGAAAACCATCAATATCCCCGGCGTGGGAGCTAAACTTCCCGGCGGACTTGATGAGTTAGTAAAATCAGTTGATCTCAGTAACCTGAAGAACATATTTAATAAATGATAAACCCGGCGCAACATAAGATCAGGTCGATCCATTTTGAACTGTCTGCCGGCACAGAAGAACTTGCGCAACAATATGCCATGCGGGTGCGATCCATTAATATGGAGTCGGTTCTCGGGAAAGCCTTGCATGCATTTGATTCAACCGAAGAATGCATACGGATCGATCGTCTAGAAGTTGAGTTGGGCGAACTGGAAGGAGAAAATGAGCAAGCATGGGTACAATCGATCATTTCGCAGGTCCGGCGACAATTAGACCGAGATATCAATGCTGCTACTTCAAAAAAAATGTTGCCAGCCGGTAAGAAAAAGGATGCTAAAAAAGGTGAAGGGGTCGTCTACCTGTTGCAAAAAGAAAAATACCGGCTGGAAGTGCTGGTCTATTATCTCCGTACCGGGTTGCTTCCCTGGTACGTGAACGAGATCATTGATATAGATGAATTATTTTTTCAATTGGTAAAGAATGATCCTGCACATGTACTGGCTTCATTGCGGGAAGTATTGAAATCAACAGCGGCAAAAAAAAGACTGGCGATTGTCATGGAAGAACGGACAGCAGATGAATTGTTTATCCAGATCTTAGGGGAAGATGGCTGGTTTGAAATGAAACAAATTGTGCAGGTGCTTCAAAAAATAGTTCATCTGCCACAAGCTGTTTCTTACCGCGAACTAAGAGAATATATCCTGGCAGCCATTTTAAATGAGAAAGTTGATGTAAAAGACATTCTTCCCTGGATCCTTGGAAAATGGACCCCGGGTTTACAAACATTAGCAGTGGAGAAAAAAGAAAAACTACCTGACCAGTTCAAGTTAGAATTTTCCCGGACAGCCTGGATCAGTGAATCTTCATTTCTTCTGTTGCTGGACTTCTTTGAAGCACAAGCCGGTTTGCAAGATGGTACTACTGGAATAAATGAGCAGGTAAAACAATCGGCAAAAAAATCAAACAGGGATAACGGTGGATACTCAGAAGTGGAAGAACAGGAAGAAGATGAAGTGGATGATGAAGAGATGCGTGATGGTGATGTGATCTATGTTGATAATGCAGGCATGGTATTGCTTAACGCAGCGTTGATCCGCCGCAGTTTTGAGAATCTTGGATGGACCAATGGGAATGAATTTATTTCTGCACAAACCAGGGAACAGGCTTTGTATTGGTTGCATTACCTGGTTCATGGTGAGGGAAAAGTACACGAATACCAACTCGCACTGAACAAGATCATCTGTGGAATGGATCCTTCGGATATCGTGGATAAAAAAGTGAACTTATCCGCAGAAGCAAAACAGGAGGCCGGTGAAGTTCTCCAAACCATAGCAGAACATTGGGAAGCGCTCGGAAATACAAGCATCCCAGTATTAAGGGAAAGTTTCCTGCAACGCAAGGGTAGGCTGGTATCGGAAGACGGGGCCTGGCATCTTCATGTTGAATCTCGGGCCTTTGATATACTGGTTGAAAAAATACCCTGGACATTCAGTATCATAAAATTTCCATGGATGACAAAACCCCTGTATACACAATGGTTAACCCGAATCTGAAACATAACGCCCAGCACCTGCAAAAGGAAATCGCCTGGTTCAGTGACCTGCTGCGTCGTAGACTTGAACAGCATTTAAATGGGGGCGCCCGGAAAGCAGAGATAAAATTCCAGGCACCTGTCTATAAAAGACCGCAGTCCGTATACAGCCAGTATATAAAACTTTATAAACTTACGGGTGAAGAGCGGGTCGTAATGCTATTAGCATTGTTACCTTATATACAACCCTACCTGATCGAAAAGATCCTGGTTGAATATGGCCTGGATAATAAACAGATCCCCGAGATAGGAGGGATAAAAGGTTCGCATCATGGCGGGCTATTGCCTACCGGCGAAACAGCGCTCTTTATACTTGCCGGTACTGATCTCGAGAAAAGGATTCAGTATAGCCTCTTGTTTTCACCGCGTCATAAATTTTATATGCATCACCTGTTGCGGTTAGAAGAATTACAGACAGGTGAACCGGAAATGAGCGGAATGATCACCATTGCCCGGGATACATTGACCAGTCTTACCTCGGGAACAAGGTATCATCCGCCCTTCAATTCGGGTTTTCCGGCAAAAGAAATAAAGACGGAGTACGAGCCGAAGCAACTGGTGCTCCACGAGGAAACAGTAAAAGGCCTGGAAGAGATCAAACTCTGGCTAAAACACCGTGAACGGTTGTTAAAGGAATGGGGATTTGCGAAAAAGATCAACGCGGGTTATAAATGTTTATTCTACGGCCCCCCGGGTACAGGTAAATCATTGACGGCAGCCTTGCTTGGTAAAGAAAACGATCTGCCGGTTTACCGTATCGATCTTTCGATGGTGATCTCGAAGTATATCGGGGAAACGGAAAAAAATATTTCTTCCATATTCGATATGGCCAATGGGAAAAAATGGATCCTGTTCTTTGATGAAGCGGATGCACTTTTCGGCAAACGGTCAGTTACCCAAACCGCGCAGGACCGTTTTGCAAACCAGGAGGTATCATACCTGCTCATGCGCATGGAAGAATACAATGGTCTCGCGATCCTGGCTACCAATTTTAAACAGAACATCGATAAAGCATTCCTTCGTCGATTTCACGGGGTTGTTCATTTCCCGGCACCGGGTACGGATGAACGCTTGAAATTGTGGAAGCAGAGTTTTTCACCACAAACACAACGGGATGAAACAGTGAACCTGGAATCGATTGCCAAAAACTTTGCGCTTACAGGTTCGGGGATCATGAATATTGTACGTTTCGCCTCGGTTATGGCACTTAAAAAAGGGAACAACATTATTACGCAGTCCTATATTATTGAAGGTATCCGTCGTGAACTGGCCAAAGAACAAGCGCTGGCTGCTGAATCGGCGAATTAACGATCAAATAAATTATTATGGGATTCATTGGTAAAGCAAATTCGTCTTCTGCCGGCAATACACAGCCGTTCAGCATGGCTGACTCCTTGCCCATACAAACCAAGCTGGCAGTCAGTAAAGCATCGGACCCGGCCGAGAAAGAAGCAGATACTGTTGCGAAGAAAGTAATGGATGATCAGAAAGATAAAAAGGCTTCAGCTAAAAAAGAAGCAAAGAAAGATTCGACCCCGGCGCCTGAACCCGCAGCTGAAGTAAAGCCGGAACAGAAGAAAGACGGCGTTAAGACAAAAGAACAAAAGGAACCGGTAGCTAAAAAAGAGGAAGGAGGTGATAAGAAAGAGCCGGTAAGTAAAAAAGACGAACCCAAAAAAGACATTCAGAAAAAAGGATCGGCTGAAGAAAAAGAAAAACCGAAGGCTTCTAAGAAGGATGAACCTAAGAAGGACGTTCAAAAAAAAGGATCCGCAGAAGAAAAGGAAAAACCAAAAGCTTCAAAGAAAGATGAAGGCGGGGAAAAGAAAGAACCCGTGAGTAAGAAGGACGAGCCTAAAAAAGACGTGCAGAAAAAAGGGTCCGCGGAAGAAAAGGAAAAACCGAAAGCTTCAAAAAAAGATGAACCCAAAAAAGATGTTCAGAAAAAAGGATCTGCCGAAGAAAAAGAAAAACCAAAAGCATCGAAGAAAGAGGAAGGCGGTGATAAAAAAGAGCCGGTAAGTAAAAAGGACGATCCCAAAAAAGACGTTCAGAAAAAAGGCTCGGCAGAGGAAAAGGAAAAACCAAAAGCTTCGAAGAAAGATGAACCCGGCGGAGATAAAAAAGAACCGGTCAGTAAAAAAGATGATAATAAAGAAAAGAAGCCGGTTGATAAAGAGAAAGACACCACGATAAAACCAAGATCACTTAACCGAAAAGAAGAAAGCGGTAAAAAAGATAGTCCCGAAATAAAACAAAAACCCCAGGCTAAATCAGCCGGCAGGAAAGATGGCGGAGAGAATAAGGAAGATGCTTCCCAGGAAGACGGGATGGAAGACGAAGGCAAACTGAAAGCCATCGAAGAAAAAATAAACATGAAAAAAGGATCGGGCCGGCCTTTGCCCGACCAGTTGAAAGCGGAGATGGAACAATCCTTTGGGCAGGATTTCTCAGACGTTGGTATCCATGCAGACAAAGAAGCCGCCGAATTATGCGCTTCGCTGAATGCACAGGCATTTGCCATCGGGAATGATATCTTTTTTAATACCGGCAAATTTGACCCGGAAAGCGATGCGGGAAAAGAATTGCTGGCACACGAGCTTACCCACGTGGTACAACAAAAAGATGTGGTGCAACGAAGCATTGTGCAACGCGAAACAGGTAGTGGTGGGGCGAAAGCAAACAGCAAGGGGTCTATCAACGAAGGCAGCAAGGAGATCACGATCAAAAAACTTAAACTGCCTTCCTTCAAAAAAAGGAACCAGGGAAAATTCACCGGTATTAAACGACCAAGGAATTATTCACGGGATGAAGGCTTGAAACAGGATGAAAAATGGAAAGAAGATGTAAAGCCCAATATCACTACCAAGATCAATGATATGGTGAAAGGGGCGTCCAAAGATCCCGATACCAACTCCTATTATTTCGGGATGGGCAAGATCAAATTATTCGGTACACCTGAAAAGATGGCTGATAACTCCCAGGTGCCCTTATGGAATAAAAGCGGTAACGCGAACGCGTATGACGTGGATCATATCAAAGAAATGCAACTGGGCGGTACCAATGATCCGAAATCGAATATGGAGCTGCTGAATTTTTCTGCCAACCGCAGTTCAGGTTCCACTATTAAAACAGGTATCCGTGATTCGGTCGCCGAATTCATTGAAGAAGAGAAAAAGGATCCGGCCAAAAAACCACCTACGGTCGATAAGGCACTTAAAGAATATGATATCATCTTCGAGACAACAGATTTTTCCCTGACAGGTGGTGCCGGTAATGCCAGTGATTTCTGGTCATACGAAGAGATCACGGAAGGAAAACATCTTGATAAATTCAAAGAACTCAGTTCAAAAGAGATCGAAGATGTAAAAGGATCGCCGGCCAATCCCATTGTATTTACATCTGAAGCCGGCGGCTCACCGCTACGGGAAGCGGATTTTAAAGCTTTGCCAGGCTTCAAGCTGAATTCATTCAGTTTTAAGAACCCGGGTTCGGAAGTCGTGGGAAATATCACGGGTGTTATTCTCCCGAACAGCAAGATCGTAAAACCTTATAACCTTAACCTTAACGCCTATAAGATGGATGGCGTGTTGAACGGTGGTTATATTAAGAGAAGAGTAAGCGGCGAAGGAAGCCTTGAAAAGATTTTAAGCCGGATGGAGATCGACGGATTAAGCCCGGTTGAATTCCTCACCGCAGATCTTATTCCTGGTAAAGGATTGTATGCGAAAGGTAAGATCAAGAGCACGGTAAAATTTATCGAGAACCTGGATATTGATATTACCATCGAAGGAAATGATATCGAGATCAGCAAGACCTTTAGTTCGGGGGAGATCACTTCAGTACCGCCACCTTTCAAGATTAATGAGGCTTCTGTTACCATTTTCGCTGGAACTGCTGGTATCGGGGTGCGCGGACAGGTTGATTTCGAGATAGCCAATGTAGGTAAAGGACAGGTAAAAGGTTCCGGTAAATCGAACGGGATATTTGAACTGGAAGGAAAATTTGAATTCGATAAAAAAATATTCGATCGCGCCGATGTAGAGATGAAATATCGTCACGAATCAGGCGGGGTGGACCAATGGGAAGTAAAGGGGCATATCGCTATCCCGAAAGGAAAGATCAAGGGAGTAAAGAAAGCCGATATCACGGTGGGATACGATGGCACTACGTTAACTGCATCCGGTACTGCTGAATTCGATATCCCAGGGATCAAATCAGGTAAACTCGATGTCACGTATGCAAATGACCAGTTATCGATCGTTGGAGAAGTTGATCTGAAGCACCAATTGATCAAAAGCGGAAAGATAAAAGCCCAGGTAGATAAGATCGGGGAGGAATATAAAGTAGCATTATCAGGAAATGTAAAACCAAATATTCCTGGCATCGATACGGACCTGACGGTGGATTATAAAGAAGGTGTGCTTACTATTTCCGGCACGGTCGCTTATACCAAAGGCCGTCTTTCAGGAAGTATAACAGTGGGTGTAACCAACCAATCAGTGGGTGCAGACGGAAAACCTACCGGCGGTGCATCGGATACCCTGACTCCATTTGGCGGTGGTTCGCTTACGCTCCGGATTACGGACTGGTTGCAGGGCACAGCTGGTGTGATGTTGAAACCGGATGGAAGCCTCGAGGTAACCGGTAAGATCGGGATACCTTCTACCGTTGATATTTTTCCCAAGAAGGAGATCAAGAAAGAAATATTCAAAGCGCCTACGATCGAGATCCCCATATTCGCAATCCCGATCGGTTCAAGAAGTATCGGGTTAGTGGCCACGATCGGCGGTGGAATCGATGGTTATGCAAGTATCGGTCCTGGTCAATTGACTGATGCTTCCGTGGAAGTAACTTATAATCCTTCGCACGAAGAGAATACAAAAGTGACGGGTACGGCAAAATTCCGTGTGCCAGCAGAGGCCGGTGTTCGTTTATACGTACGTGCCGGTATCGGGTTAAGTATCGGTATTGCAAGAGTGGCCGGTGGTATCGAGATCGGTGGCGCGCTCGGTATTGAAGGAGCTGCTGAAGCGGGTGTTACGGTGAACTGGACGCCTACCGAAGGATTTAAACTGGATGCACAGGCTTCCGTATACGTACAACCGAAATTCAAATTCGATGTGAACGCCTATATCGAAGCTGTATTGGATCTCTGGATCACCGAAATATCCAAGGAATGGAAATGGAACCTGTATTCATTTGAATGGGGGCCTTCAATGCGCTTTGGTATCAAGTTCCCGGTACACTACGAAGAAAACAAGCCATTCGATATTTCGCTGGATGATGTACAATTTGAAAAACCTGATATCAACGTGGGAGACATCGCTAAAGGTATCGGCGACCACATCATGGGATAACTATAAAAATAAAAACATGAAAGCTTCAACAGACATCAACAACCATGGCGTTGAAACATTATTACAGGGAAATCCCGGTAAAGCGGAATCACAATTCCGTGAAGCCATCAAAAAGGACCCGCGTAATTCATCAGCCTATAATAATCTTGCCTTTGTGCTCAGGCAAAAAGGAGAATTCGCTGAAGCGGAAAAACAAGCCCGGCGATCTATCAAACTAAACCCCGACAGCGCTACCGCTTATGTTAACCTTGGGAATATCCTGGTTGAAAAAGGACAGGGAGAAGAAGGTGCAAAATTGTTGGTGAAAGCAATTGAAACAGACCCGCGGAATGTGCTGGCCTGGGAAAGCCTTGCTTCGTTATCTATGCTGCAACATGATTATTTGTCGGCCGAGACCTGCTGGCAAAATGCGATCGCATTGGAACCCGGCGTGGCAAAATACCGGGTACAGCTGGCGATGGTAAAGGCAGGATTGCGCAAGATCGATGAAGCCATTACTTGCCTGCGGGATACCATCAAGATGGAACCTTCGAATGCTTTTGCCTGGTCGCAATTAGGGATCCTCGAATTCCTGCAGAATAATTTCGGACTTGCTAAAAAAGCTTTGCAACACGCATTGGGTCTTGACCCGGGACATATTAATACACGGTATCATCTCGCCCTGGTTCACCTTTCGAATAATGATATTGATGATGCAGCTAAAGAATTCGATCATATCCTGCGTATGGAAACCGGCAATACAAAAGTGATGACGGAACGAGCGTTGCTTGACCTGGCAACAGGAAATAAGGCAAAAGCAAAAGAGCGGCTTGAGCAGGTAATGCGCCTTGACCCTGCTAACAAAAAAGCCAAGGAATATCTTCGCCATGCTGGGTGACACAAACTATATGACTTGTATGACCGGTATGACTGATATGACTTTCTTTAACCGGGTTGAATTACTTTCGCAGTAAAGATCCCTAGTTGAAGCATCTAAAAGCCCTCAATAAATATTTCTGGAAGTATCGTGTTCGATTGGGTATCGGTATCCTTTTCGTATTCCTGTCCAACTATTTCAACGTATTGTCTCCCCAGGTTACCGGGTTTGTTATTGATTATGTTCAACAACGTCTACCTGGCTATACGCCACCTGAACACCCGGCCAAATATGATTTTCTGGTACTGGAAGTAACCAAAGGCATCGCCAACCCGCAATATGGCTGGTTAAAAGTGGTGGCTCTTTGCGGGATCACGATCCTGCTCCTTGCATTATTGCGTGGATTCTTTTTGTTCCTGATGCGGCAAACAATTATCGTTATGAGCCGGCATATTGAATTCGACCAGAAGAACGAAGTGTTTGCACATTATCAAAAACTCGATACGGCTTTTTATAAAACACATAATACCGGCGACCTGATGAACCGGATCGCCGAAGATGTAAGCCGCGTTCGCATGTTCACCGGGCCCGCGATCATGTACCTGGCCAACCTCATTGCGATCATTTCACTCGGTATTTTTTATATGTTGAAACGGGATACAGAACTCACCATGTATGTACTGGCCCCGCTTCCCATCCTGGCCATAACTATATATTACGTCAACAATACCATTAACAGGAAAAGCGAAAAGATACAGGCTTCGTTATCCGACCTTACGACCAATGCGCAGGAATCCTATTCGGGTATCCGAGTTATCAAATCCTTTGTACAGGAAAAAGCCATGCTAGGGTTCTTTGCCAAAAACAGCGAGGAATATAAAAAGAATGCGATCGGGCTGGCCAAAGTGGAAGCCGTGTATTTCCCTTCCATCACCTTGCTGATCGGGTTAAGCACGTTGCTGACCATCATGATCGGGGGATTGTATTATATACATGGTAGTCACCAGATCGGTGTCAATACCATTGTTGAATTTGTGATGTATATCAATATGCTCACTTTCCCGGTCAGCGCGATCGGTTTAACCGCCAGTATGATCCAGCGTGCAGCGGCTTCGCAAAAAAGAATTAATGAATTCCTCGATACCGAACCCGTGATCCGGAATACAGTTGCACCCGTTGCGGTTTCCCTGCAGGGTGATATTCGTTTTGAACAGGTAGATTTTATTTACCCGCATACCGGTATCCATGCATTGAAAAATTTTGATCTGCATATCCGGAAAGGAGAGAAGATCGCAATCGTTGGCCGTACGGGTAGCGGTAAATCCACCATCGCCCAATTACTGCTTCGGATGTATGATACGAGTTACGGGAAAATAGTACTCGACGGAACCGATATTCGTAAGATCGATCTCAAAACCCTGCGTGAGCAAATCAGTTATGTACCCCAGGATGTATTCCTGTTTAGTGAAACCGTTGAGAATAATATACGTTTTGGTTTGCGCGAAGGGGCTGAAGGTTCGGCGCAGCAGGCAGCAACGCAAGCCAGCGTAGACAATGAAATCGCCGGTTTTGCAGAACAATACCAGACCATGATCGGGGAGAGGGGCGTTACACTCAGCGGCGGACAAAAACAACGCATTTCAATCGCCCGCGCATTGATCAAAGACCCCAATCTCGTGATCTTTGATGATTGCCTGAGTGCTGTAGATGCGAAAACGGAAAAAGAGATCATAGGACAATTGAATGAATACCTCGACGCACGGACTGCCATTATCATAACCCACCGTATCTTTTCCTTATTCCATTTCGATAAGATCGTCGTGCTGGAGAACGGGGCGATCATAGAACAGGGCACCCACCAGGAACTCCTGGCCCGTAATGGTTATTATGCAGGTTTATATGCCCGGCAACAGGAGCAAGAACGAAGTCAGTAAGTCAGGCAGGTCAAACAAGTCATAGAAGTCATACAGGTCATACAGAACTTGTTATATATATGACGTCTGTTTTGGGCCAGCAGCAAGGACATAATTATATGAATTCTATGACCTCTATGACCCCTATGACTTTCTGTCTCCCCAGAATTTGGCTGTTTCAAAAACATCTCTATATTTGTGACTTCCTGAACCAAAGCAATTCCTTAACTGCTAAAAACTTATACAGTGGCGTACGAGAATAACGACAAGAAAATGGAGAGCATTTATAGTAAGCGTATCCGTGCAGGTAAAAGACGGACCTACTTTTTTGATGTAAGAGCTACACGGGGTAATGATTATTACCTGACCATCACTGAAAGCCGCAAACGGTTTGACGATAACGGGTACGACAGGCACAAAATATTTTTGTATAAAGAAGACTTTAATAAATTCATCAAAGCACTTGGCGAAGCTGTTGATTATGTGAAAACTGAATTGATGCCCGATTTTGATTTCGATGCTTTCAACCATGACGAGAACCCTGAAGAATCCAATCATACCAACTCTAATTATTCCGCTGAACAGGTTATTGAAAAAGTAACAGAAGTCGAGGTAGAAAAGACGCCGGAACCAAGCCCGGTTGCAGAAACCGAACCTACCCCTGATAAGAATACTGAAGAGGTAGATAAATGGTAACCAATATTTTAGCTCATTAATAAAATACCTGCTAAGCAGGTATTTTTACTTGAACTTATATCCATACCTTTAAGACTGCCAAAATTAACTGGATGATTCAATTTTACTCTCCAGATACTATACGTCAAAACTCTTTTCAATCAAATCCCGGCTGTATATATAATAGCCGGAACTACTCATCATTAAACATACTGTTATGCAACCAAAATCTACGCTAAGAAGGGTAAGTTCTTCGTGTGTGAAGTTTATCGTGTGCGCACTGATCTTTCTTTCTGCTAGCATTTCTTCAAAAGCACAGGTTCTCTTTAGTGAGGACTTTGTAACTGTGATCCCTGGCGGTGGCTGGGCACAGCAAAACCTTAGTAGTCCTATTGGTGCCACCAATTGGTTCCAGGGTAATACTGCAGTTTTTACAGCTCAAAGCGGCCCGCCCAATTCATATGCGGGAGCTAATTTCAATAACGTGAATAATTTCGGTACGATCAGCAACTGGTTATTTACACCGAACGTAACACTTAAGAACGGTGACATATTTACTTTTTATGCCCGTGCAATTGATGGAGGTTTCCCAGACAGGCTACAGGTAAGGTTGAGTACAAGTGGGGCAAGCGTAAACGTAGGTGCAACAGCTACCAGTACCGGGGATTTTGGTACCTTATTATTAGATATCAACCCAACTTATCAAAATGGCGTTTTCATTAATGTATGGACACAGTACACCATTACTATCTCGGGTTTGGGCGGACCTACATCAGGTCGTTTAGCCTTCAGGTATTTTGTTGAGAACGCGGGTTTCTCAGGTGCAAACTCTGACTTCATTGGTATCGACAACGCAGTTTATACAACTTTTGCAGCTCCTTGCGCAGGTGCTCCTACACCAGGTCAGACCGTGGCTACGCCAGCCAGTGTTTGCCCGGGTATAAACTTTACACTTACATTGCCTTCCTTGCCACCGTTAAGTGGTTATAGTTATCAATGGCAGTCATCCTTAACAGGTGTTCCTGCATCATTTGCTAACATCGCGGGTGCAACGAATTCAACATTAACAACTAACCAGGCTGTAGCAACTTATTACAGGTGTAATGTTAGTTGCGGCGCCAATACAGGTGCATCAACGCCTGTACAGGTTACGATGAATCCGCCTACCAGTTGTTACTGCGTAGCAGGCTCTCCGGATGTTACGTTTGAGAAGATATCAAGAGTTCAGTTCAATACAATTGATAATCCTTCTACCGGTCAAAACAGTTACCAGAATTTCACGGCTATATCGACCAATGTGATCCAGTTGCAAACTATCCCGATCACAGTAACGATTTCCGGTGCATTCTCCAGTGACGTAGTGAGAGTGTGGATCGACTTTAACCAAAACGGAAGCTTCTCCGATCCTGGTGAATTAGTTACAACTACACCAGCAGGTCTCGGACCACTTACCGGTAATATCACTATTCCTGTTACCTCTTCATTGGGGCCAACAAGAATGCGTGTTCGTTTGTATGATTCGGGATTCGATCCTAACCCCGGACCTTGCGGTAATACATCATTTGGTGAGGTGGAAGATTATACTGTAAATATCCAGCCTTGCGTACAAGGTGTGTTTACAACCCAACCAGCTAACTCAACGATCCAGTGTAGCAACACGACCAGTTTCACTGTTGCCGCAACAGGTTCTGCATTGAGTTTCTATTGGGAATATCGTATCAACGCATCTTCACCCTGGTTGAATGTTCCGAATGCAGCACCTTATTCTGGTGTAAATACAACAACTCTTACATTGACTAACGTATCACAGGCCTTTAACGGTTACCAATACCGCGCTGTGATGCAAGGTCCATGTACGGCTGTCGATTTCTCAAATGCTGCGACATTAACGGTTAACCCGCTGGTTGCAACTGTGAACCCTGCATCGGCAACGATCTGTACGGGTACAATCCAGCAGTTGACGATCACAAATGTGACCTCGTCACCGACCACGCAGACCTTCTCATCAGGTGCGATCAATATCCCGATCCCGGATGCGAACCAGGCAGGTATCTCTCATTCGATCCCTGTAAACCTTCCTGTTGGATCGATCATAACCAATGTAGTGGTGAGATACAGTATCCCGGCTCATACCTGGGCAGGTGACCTGGTTGTGGCCCTGAAAGCGCCGAACAACAGGGTAGTGAACCTGGATTACTTTATTACAACTACAGGTTTTGGCCCGACTTTATCGGGAGCCTTTGTAAATACAACCTTCAGCCAGGCTGCATCGAATGCGCTTAGCTCTGGTACACCTCCATATACTAATACCTTTAAGGTGGATGGCCAGGTAGCAGCAACTGTGAACGGTCCGAGTGGTCCGACAGGTATGGCAGCTACACATCCTCAACTACAGGATTTATGGAATTCAGTACAGCCCGGTAACGGTAACTGGACACTGGGTGTATATGATGGATTTGGCGGAGACGTAGGTAACCTGACTGCATGGTCCATGGATATTACTTATGTAGCCCCTGTATTTGCATCAGGTGTTTGGACAGCTAACCCTGCTGCTCCGAATACAATGTTCACGGATCCTGCAGCGCTGAATGCTTATGTAGCAGGTACACCGCTGACAACGATCTACGTGAAGCCAACAGTGAATACAGTTTACTCAGTGGTTGTAACTACAGGTACACCATGCGTATCAGCACCAACGCTGGTACCGGTGAATGTAACCAACCCTGTATCTGCAGTGGTTAACCCGACCAATAAAGTTGCGTGCGTAGGCACTACAACAACGTTCACAGCGAGTGCGAGTGGCGGACCATTGACCTATCAATGGCAGGTGAGTGTGAATGGTGGGGTCAGCTTCAGTGATATTTCAGGTGCAACAAACGCGAGTCTTGTATTGTCGAATGTGACGCAACTGATGAACAATAACCAGTATCGTGTAAGGATAACCGCAACACCATGTAATACAATTACCAGTGGTATTGCGACGCTGACGATAAACCCATTACCGACAGTAAGCCTGTCCGCATCGGATCTGAACCTGGTACCAGGTGGAACCAGCACGGTAACTGTAGCGAGCAGTCCTGCAGGCGCCAGCTATTCATGGACCCTTGATGGTTCAACGATAGCAGGAGCTACCGGAAGCTCAGTGATAGCCGATATCGATCACCTGGGTGAGTATCGTGCAAAGGTTACCGATGTGAATGGTTGTGTGAACACAACTGCTCCATTGCTGATCGGTGCGGAAGCTTCAGATCGTCTGTGGATCTACCCGAACCCGTCAAGCGGCCAGTTCCAGGTGAGATTGTATTATGGCGGCGACCTGAGCGAGAAGAGAGTTGTCTCTATCTATAACGCACAGGGCCAGTTGATCACGAAGAAGGAATTTGCCCTTGATATTGTGCCTACACCGTATATGAAGATGGACTTCGACCTGACTAAACAGGGTCCTGGGGTCTATGTGGTGAAAGTGGCGCACAAATACTCAGGCAAGATCACTTCAGGCCTGGTAGTGATCCAGCAATAAAAAGCACCTATTTGGATAAGAATTCAAGCCCCCGCCTGAGCGGGGGCTTTTTTACACCCCCTGTTGGCAGTTTTTTTTTTTTGAATCTGTTAAAAAAATTATCTTACGACCCGAATTTCTATCACACCGTGCCTGGGATTCAGGCAACCTCACTTTAAAATCTATATTATGCAACCAAAATTTACGCTTAAACAAGTCAGGGTTTTCTTTGGGTACCCCCTGGCGATGTTGATTTTATTCTGCTTTTTCACGGGCAGGATAAGTGCCCAGCAATATTCGAATGGTAATCTTTCCACAGGTGCTACAGCAAGTACCGGTGCCGCCGCTCCTGCAGGTTTTACCTGGAGCGAGGTACAAAATCCCAATATCAATGCTGGTTACAATGCCAATGCAAATGCCAACCTTTTTACATTGGCTGATAACTTCACTATTGGTTGCGGATCCTGGACGGTTACCAAGATCACTTTCTATGCTTACTCAACAGGATTTGTAGGAGCTGTTTCTCCCTTTAATAATGTAAGGGTGCAGATCTATAACACGAATCCTTCTACAGGTAGCCCGGCACCGATCTTTGGTGACCTGACTACGAACAGGTTCCTGGCCTCCAGCAGCGCAGGGATGTACCGTATTTTTAATGGTGCTCCTGCCACTGACAGGCATATCTGGAAAGTAGAAGCCACGATCCCTTCATTGGCGCTGACTTCCGGCACTTATTGGGTAGAATGGCAGGTGGGTGGACCCGCCGGTAATTTTTGTCCTGCAGTTACTGTTGCCGGTACAGCTACACAACCCGGGAACAATGCCCTTCAAAGAACTCTTCCCAATACTTGGGCTGCAGTTGTTGATGGTGGCGGACCCCAGGATTTCCCTTTCCTGATTGATTATACAGCTGCTGCTTGTTCAGGAACACCGAACCCCGGTGCTACACAATCTTCAGCTGCGAATGTGTGTCCCACTATTCCTTTCAACCTGTCATTAGCGAATTGTACTCCAGGTACAGGCGTTAACTACATTTGGGAAAGATCAGCAACGCTGGTAGGTGGCTATGCTACATTCGGTGCTCCGAATGCACCTACAACCAGTGCATCTCAATCAACACCTTTCTACTATCGTGCCCGCGTACAGTGCGGTGCTAACGAAGGAATCTCAACTCCTGTATTGGTAGGTATTACACCGCCATCAGGTTGTTATTGTGCAGCAGGCTCTCCGGATGTTACGTTTGAGAAGATATCAAGAGTTCAGTTCAATACAATTGATAATCCTTCTACCGGTCAAAACAGTTACCAGAATTTCACGGCTATATCGACCAATGTGATCCAGTTGCAAACTATCCCGATCACAGTAACGATTTCCGGTGCATTCTCCAGTGACGTAGTGAGAGTGTGGATCGACTTTAACCAAAACGGAAGCTTCTCCGATCCTGGTGAATTAGTTACAACTACACCAGCAGGTCTCGGACCACTTACCGGTAATATCACTATTCCTGTTACCTCTTCATTGGGGCCAACAAGAATGCGTGTTCGTTTGTATGATTCGGGATTCGATCCTAACCCCGGACCTTGCGGTAATACATCATTTGGTGAGGTGGAAGATTATACTGTAAATATCCAGCCTTGCGTACAAGGTGTGTTTACAACCCAACCAGCTAACTCAACGATCCAGTGTAGCAACACGACCAGTTTCACTGTTGCCGCAACAGGTTCTGCATTGAGTTTCTATTGGGAATATCGTATCAACGCATCTTCACCCTGGTTGAATGTTCCGAATGCAGCACCTTATTCTGGTGTAAATACAACAACTCTTACATTGACTAACGTATCACAGGCCTTTAACGGTTACCAATACCGCGCTGTGATGCAAGGTCCATGTACGGCTGTCGATTTCTCAAATGCTGCGACATTAACGGTTAACCCGCTGGTTGCAACTGTGAACCCTGCATCGGCAACGATCTGTACGGGTACAATCCAGCAGTTGACGATCACAAATGTGACCTCGTCACCGACCACGCAGACCTTCTCATCAGGTGCGATCAATATCCCGATCCCGGATGCGAACCAGGCAGGTATCTCTCATTCGATCCCTGTAAACCTTCCTGTTGGATCGATCATAACCAATGTAGTGGTGAGATACAGTATCCCGGCTCATACCTGGGCAGGTGACCTGGTTGTGGCCCTGAAAGCGCCGAACAACAGGGTAGTGAACCTGGATTACTTTATTACAACTACAGGTTTTGGCCCGACTTTATCGGGAGCCTTTGTAAATACAACCTTCAGCCAGGCTGCATCGAATGCGCTTAGCTCTGGTACACCTCCATATACTAATACCTTTAAGGTGGATGGCCAGGTAGCAGCAACTGTGAACGGTCCGAGTGGTCCGACAGGTATGGCAGCTACACATCCTCAACTACAGGATTTATGGAATTCAGTACAGCCCGGTAACGGTAACTGGACACTGGGTGTATATGATGGATTTGGCGGAGACGTAGGTAACCTGACTGCATGGTCCATGGATATTACTTATGTAGCCCCTGTATTTGCATCAGGTGTTTGGACAGCTAACCCTGCTGCTCCGAATACAATGTTCACGGATCCTGCAGCGCTGAATGCTTATGTAGCAGGTACACCGCTGACAACGATCTACGTGAAGCCAACAGTGAATACAGTTTACTCAGTGGTTGTAACTACAGGTACACCATGCGTATCAGCACCAACGCTGGTACCGGTGAATGTAACCAACCCTGTATCTGCAGTGGTTAACCCGACCAATAAAGTTGCGTGCGTAGGCACTACAACAACGTTCACAGCGAGTGCGAGTGGCGGACCATTGACCTATCAATGGCAGGTGAGTGTGAATGGTGGGGTCAGCTTCAGTGATATTTCAGGTGCAACAAACGCGAGTCTTGTATTGTCGAATGTGACGCAACTGATGAACAATAACCAGTATCGTGTAAGGATAACCGCAACACCATGTAATACAATTACCAGTGGTATTGCGACGCTGACGATAAACCCATTACCGACAGTAAGCCTGTCCGCATCGGATCTGAACCTGGTACCAGGTGGAACCAGCACGGTAACTGTAGCGAGCAGTCCTGCAGGCGCCAGCTATTCATGGACCCTTGATGGTTCAACGATAGCAGGAGCTACCGGAAGCTCAGTGATAGCCGATATCGATCACCTGGGTGAGTATCGTGCAAAGGTTACCGATGTGAATGGTTGTGTGAACACAACTGCTCCATTGCTGATCGGTGCGGAAGCTTCAGATCGTCTGTGGATCTACCCGAACCCGTCAAGCGGCCAGTTCCAGGTGAGATTGTATTATGGCGGCGACCTGAGCGAGAAGAGAGTTGTCTCTATCTATAACGCACAGGGCCAGTTGATCACGAAGAAGGAATTTGCCCTTGATATTGTGCCTACACCGTATATGAAGATGGACTTCGACCTGACTAAACAGGGTCCTGGGGTCTATGTGGTGAAAGTGGCGCACAAATACTCAGGCAAGATCACTTCAGGCCTGGTAGTGATCCAGCAATAAGTATAACTGAGATGAATGACCATACAAGTCCTCCCGTTTTCGGGAGGACTTTTTTTATGACTAATAATGAATGGAAATCGTATGGATAAAACATCCCAGGCTATAAAAATGAGTTACTTAAATGGCACCGGGAATGGGCTGGCAGCGTTCGGCCTATTAAAAGTACACATACATGGTTGTAAGCGAGGCTAACGAGTTTGGGGTAACGTTGAACTATTTTTTCATTTGCCTGTACGCCTTGATAAGCCCGCTTGTTGAGGAATCATGATCGCCTTTATGCGTATCATCCATTAATTCAGGAAGGATCTTATTTGCCAGTTGCTTACCCAGTTCTACACCCCATTGATCAAAGCTGTAGATATTCCAGATAACACCCTGCACAAATATTTTGTGTTCGTACAAGGCGATAAGTTGTCCTAAAACAAAGGGAGTGATCTTCTTTACGAGGAAGGAATGACTGGGCCGGTTGCCCGGGAATATTTTATAGGGCAATAATTTTGCTATTTGTTCATCGGACAATCCCTGTTGCTCCAATTCTTTTCCTGCTTCTTCTTCCGTTTTGCCATTCATCAACGCCTCTGTTTGTGCAAAAAAATTGGCGAGCAATTTCTCGTGGTGATCGCCAAGTGGGTTATGTGTCTGGGCAGGCGCAATAAAATCACAGGGAATAAAAGGTGTTCCCTGGTGAAGCAATTGGTAAAAAGCGTGCTGGCCATTGGTACCCGGCTCACCCCAGATCACCGGCCCGGTCGCATAGTCAACCGGCTCACCATTCCGATCTGTATTCTTTCCATTACTCTCCATATTTCCTTGCTGGAAATAAGCTGCAAACCGGCTCATGTATTGGTCATAAGGCAGGATAGCCTCAGATCTTGCATCAAAAAAATTAATGTACCAGCTACTGATAAGGGCCATCAGGACAGGAATATTCTTATTAAAAGAAGCACTACGGAAATGGTTGTCTGATTGATGGGCGCCCTTGAGTAGTTGTTCGAATGGTTTATATCCTATCGTAAGTGCAATGGAAAGACCAATGGCGCTCCAGAGTGAATACCGTCCACCCACCCAGTCCCAGAATCCGAACATATTATTTTTATCGATCCCGAATTTCACCACTTCTTTTTCATTGGTGGAAAGCGCAACAAAATGTTTGGCGATATGTTTTTCCTGTTTTGCTTTCTTAAGGAACCATTCTCTTGCTGTATGCGCATTGGTCATGGTTTCCTGTGTCGTAAAAGTTTTAGAAGCTACCAGGAACAAGGTGCGTTCGGCTTTTACTTTTTTCAATATTTCAGCTATCTGCGTGCCATCCACATTCGAAACAAAATACGTTTCAATATCCTTATGCCAGTATGGACGCAGGGCTTCCGTCACCATTTGTGGTCCCAGGTCGCTGCCTCCAATCCCGATATTGACAATGTATTTTATCCGTTTGCCGGTATATCCCCTGGCTTTGCCTGTATGCACGGCATCGCAGAAACTTTTCATTTTCCGCAAAACTTTTCTTACTACCGGCATCACGTCATTGCCTTCGGAATATACAGGGTCTTTAGAAAAGTTCCTTAGCGCGGTATGCAATACCGAACGATGTTCGGTTTCGTTGATCATATCACCATTGAACATCGCGGCAATGGCTTCTTTCAGCTTGCATTGCTTCGCCAGTTCCAGTAGCAGGGAGATGGTTTCCGGTGTGATAATATTTTTTGAGTAATCAAAAAGAAGATCGGGTTCAGTGATCGAGAAAGTATCAAAACGACGCGGATCATTGCTGAACAACCCGCGCAAGTGCACGGTTTTCATTTTTTCAGCGTGCTCACGAAGCTGCTCCCAGGCTTTGGTGGTCGTAGGATTGATCTTAGGTAACATCTGGCTAAGTTACTACAGTTGGTTGAAGGCTTGAATGGTTCGGGCCGTCATTTCTGTGCTGATATCAAGGTGTACGACCAACCGCACCCGGTTGGGAGATATCGCATAACCAAGTATGCCCTGCTCCTTGAGTTTGGCAACCAGGGCGGGTGCCGTCATCCCTTCTTTTAATTCGAATATGATGATATTGGTCTCGACGGGCAATACTTTATTTACAAATTCTTTCCGGGCGATGGCTTCGGCTATTTTTTTTGCGTTAGCATGATCTTCCGCCAGGCGGTCGATATGATTTTGTAATGCATAGATACCTGCAGCAGCGAGGAAACCCGCTTGTCGCATACCACCGCCGAAAGCTTTCCGGGTACGTCTTGCTTTTTTAATGAAGTCCTTCTTTCCTAATAACAAACTGCCTACCGGGCAGCCGAGGCTCTTACTCAGGCAAATTGAAATGCTATCGAATACTTCGCCATATTGTTTGGCAGTTTGTTTTTTTGCAACAAGCGCATTCCATAACCTGGCCCCATCGAGATGAAAGGCAAGGTTTTTTTCTTTGCAGACAGTTTGTATTTTTTTTATCTCTGAAAAATCGTAACAACTGCCACCCCCGCGGTTAGAAGTGTTCTCAAGGGAGACAAGGCTGGTATGGGCTCTATGGGGATCGTCGGGATTGATCGCAGCCAATACCTGGTCGGCGCTGATCCTTCCAAGGTCTCCCTGTAAAAGTTTTACGGATGCACCTGAATTGAAAGCGATACCTCCGCCTTCATACTGGTATACATGGGAACTTTCGTCACAGATCACTTCGTCTCCCGGTTGCGTATGGCATTTAATGGCGATCTGGTTGGTCATGGTCCCGGAAGGACAAAAGATCGCCGCTTCCATCCCGAACATTCCGGCCGATAGTGATTCCAATTCATTAATGGAGGGGTCCTCGCCAAAAACATCATCGCCTGTTTTTGCACTCATCATGGCTTCCAGCATGGCAGGAGTTGGCTTGGTAACCGTGTCTGACCTGAAATCAATCAACATACCTTTTTTCTGCAATATACTCCGTTCACTCCTCAAATAAAGCATTTTACGAACGCCCCGGTGCAATATAACCAGCCATTTATTACCTTGGCCTGTATGAAGCAACCCCCATGGATATTGATCATATCGATCTACTTCGGTAGCCTGGTATTTGTGGTGGCCGGGTTATACCTGATGGTTGGGTACAGCCGTTTATTCCGGGGTGTTCGAAATGGTTTTTTACGAAGGAACCTGGCCGCCTGGCTGATCATTTTTTGCCTGTCTGCCGGTATGTCTCCTATCAGCGGCGGTTTTTTTGAGATCATGGTAAAGTATGGATGGAAGGCGATCATATTGGGTCATTTTGTATCCACCACGCTATGCACACTGCTTGTCTTCAACACCGCCCGTTTTATCGCCGAACATCCCCGGCTGAAGAAGTTATCATTTGTACTCCACAAATTGCTGGTGCTGCTGACGCTTATCATTATGTTACTGGCGATCAACATCCCGACGTATTATGTATTGTACGGGCATGAACTGAAATACCTGCCTTATTCGATCCTGTCCAGCATTTACCTGGCAGGCACTACCGGTCTTGTATACGCGATGGTCAGTTATCTTGATATCGAACGTAAAAGAAAATTTGATGAAAAGGAACTGGAATTAAGCCGGCTCCGCGAATTGAAATCAAAAGCAGAGCTCGACGCCCTGCATTCGAAAGTAAATCCCCATTTTCTTTACAACGCGCTGAACTCGATTGCCGATCTTTCTATTACGGATGGGAAAAAAGCGAGAAAGATGACAATTGCCCTGGCCGATCTTTTCCGGTACAGTATCAACTATAGCCAGAATAACTATTCCACGGTCAGCGAAGAGATCGCCATGACGGAAGTGTACCTGCAGATTGAAAAGATACGTTTCGAGGACCAGCTGAATTATTCCATTTCTGTAGATGAAGAAACCAATCACTGTCTTGTTCCCCGCTTCCTGTTGCAACCGCTCGTTGAGAATGCGGTAAAACATGGATTAAAAAGAACAGGAAAAATGACCGAGATCTTCCTGCAAATAAAGAAAGAAAATGAAAGGCTGCTGATCGCGATCGCGGATAACGGTCCGCCATTCCCTGATGAAATGATGCCGGGTTACGGGGTAAAAAGCGTTTATGATAAGCTCGACCTGCTTTTCCCGGGCGACTACGAGATACATTTCAGTAATGAACCACGGAAACAGGTATCCATCTATATACATAAACTCATGAAAAATGAACCAGGTGTTTAAAGCCATCGTGATCGATGATGAACCTGCCGCAAGAAGACTAATGAAGAACCTGCTCGAAGAGCACCGGGATACGGTACAGGTAATTGCAGAAGCAGGGAATGGGAGAGAGGCGATCGAGAAAACAGAATCACTGAAACCCGATCTTATTTTTCTTGATATCCAGATGCCCGACCTGACCGGGTTTGAAGTGTTGGAACGACTCCAGTCGAAACCCAATATCATTTTTACAACGGCATACGAACAGTATGCGATAAAAGCATTTGAGACATTCTCCATCGATTACCTGCTCAAGCCCATCAAAGAAGAACGCTTAAAACAAAGCATAGAAAAATTAAAACAGTTCGGCCGGCTCACCCAATCCATTTCGATCACTAATCTACAGGAAATGATCCGCCAGTTCCAGGCTCCACAGAAAGCAACGGCACTTCCCATCAAGACCGGGGACCGGATCACCTTACTACGTTTTGAAAATATCGCTTATCTCGAGGCGCACGATAAATATGTATTTGTGTTTACCAGGGATGGCCAGAAACACCTGACTGATCAATCCCTTACTGCCCTTATTGAAAAGCTCCCTTCCCAGTTTTACAGGATCCAGAAATCCTATATTATCAACCGCGACAGGATCCGGGAAATGCACCGGCACCTGAACAGCCGTTACCTCTTTATAATGGATGATAAGAACAGTACCCGTCTTACTTCCGGCCGCACCTACCATGACATGATCCGCTCAGATTTTGGGCTTTAACCCGGCATTTCCAGACTTCTACCCCGAAATCGGCATAACTCACCATTTATGGCAGTTTTTAGCCATTTGTCAGGAATTACAGCCAACCTGTAACCTCGATTCCAGCTTTGCGTCAAACTAGTATTCCAGCAAAACGGCCGTACATCACTAAAATCGGCCGTTTAATTTAAAACAATGATCTTGGTATTGCAAAGTACCTACTTTTGAACTGTAATAATCAAGAACTAGTACTAAATCTATAAAAAACGAGAAAATGAGAAAACTGATGACCCTGCTGACAGTCGCCTTCACCTTATCCCTGGTCAGCCATGCGCAAATGAAAAACGGTAAGATCAATGGTACCGTTATAGATGGCAGCGCTAAAACAATTGAATCTGCTACTATTACTTTATTAAGAGTCAAAGACTCTTCTGTTGTAAAAATGAGTGTTGCCGATAAAACCGGTAAATATGAATTTGACGGAGTTGCTGAAGGCCGTTATATGGTGTCGATCACAGCAGTGGGACACCAAAAAGGTTTTTCAGAAGCTTTTGAAATATCAACTGCTAACCCGGCTGCAACGGTAAAAACAATCGAACTGGTACCCGTAGCTAAGTCAATTGGTGAAGTTACCGTGACTGCAAAAAAACCACTGATCGAGCAAAAGATAGACAGGACTATTGTGAACGTAGAAGCATCAGTTACCAATGTAGGTAATTCAGCTCTTGAAGTACTTGAAAAATCGCCCGGTATCACTGTTGACAAAGATGGTAATATCAGCCTGAAAGGAAAATCAGGTGTACAGGTATATATTGATGGCCGCCCGAGTTATTTAGGTGGCGCTGACCTGGCCAATTACCTGCGCAGCATGAGTGCCAGCCAGCTTGAGCAAATCGAGATCATGACCAACCCTCCTGCAAAATATGATGCAGCCGGTAATGCAGGTGTGATCAATATCAAAACAAAGAAGAACAAATTGTTCGGTTATAACGGCAGTCTTACTACCGGTTATACCCAGGGTAATTTTGCCCGCTTCAATGAATCGGCAAACCTGAATTACCGTAATGGCAAAGTAAATGTATTCAGTAACCTGAATTTTAATCGTAATCACCGGGGCGAAGACTTATTGATCACCCGTAATTTCAGGGAACTGGTAACAAAGGATATTCTTTCCATATTCGACCAGACAACGAAAATGGAAAACGACAGGTATTTCTATAGCGGGAAAATCGGGATGGATTACACGGCAAGTAAAAAAACAACAGTAGGGGTTGTACTGAGTGGTTATTATAATCCCGGTACCTGGAAAAGTCATACCAATACTTTTATCAACGATCCCAATGGTAACCTGGTCACACAGATCAAAGGGTTCTCACAGAATGATGAAAAATGGAAAAACTTCAGCGGCAACTTTAATTTCCGCACCGCATTGGATTCAGCAGGGCAGGAATTGACCGGTGATCTTGATTATATTCAATACCGTTCTACCAGCGTACAACCTTTGTATAGTTCCTATTTTGATGCCAATGGCAATCCTTCCCAGACTCCCGATACACTGATGGGGAATCTCCCGCAGGATATCACGATCTATAGCGGTAAAATGGATTATATGAAACCGTTGAAGAACGGGGCGAAGTTTGAAGCAGGTATCAAATCCAGCTATGTGAAAACGGATAATAACGCTGTTTATAATAACCTCCTGGCTGGCGAATCGGTACTCGACAGTGCCCGTACCAACCATTTCATATACGACGAGAATATTAATGCTGCTTATGTGAACTATAGCAGGAAACTGAACAAAAAATGGAACGCTCAATTAGGTTTGCGCGTTGAAAATACAAATGCAAAAGGCCGTTCAGCAGGATATGAATTTGATGTGGCCCAGAACAAGTTCGTGGCAACGATTAAGAAATTCGACAGGCATTACACGCAACTTTTCCCGACCGCCTACCTGCAATATGCAGCCAATGAAAAGAACTCCTTTGTGATCAATTACGGGAGAAGGATCAATCGTCCCGATTATGAAGACATGAACCCTTTCATTCACTTCCTTGATCGTTATACGTTCGAACAGGGTAACCCGAACCTGAAACCCCAGTTTGCACATAACGTTGAATTGACGCATACCTATAACGGGTTCCTGACCACGACGCTGAATTACACGAGCACAACAGATATCATTCAACAGGTGCTTGAACAAAACGAAGCAACCAATGAAACCTTTGTAAAGAAAGCCAATATCGCCAGCCTGCACCAGGTAGGTTTATCGGTTAGTGCTTACAAAGAGATCACGAAGTGGTGGAGCGGTAACGTTTATGTGAATGTTTACAACAACCGTTTCAAGGGGATCGTGAATAATGAATTTATCTCCCTTGGTATTACTGGTATGATGACACAAGTACAGCAGCAATTCAAATGGGGCAAAGGATGGGGAGCTGAACTCAGTGGTTTCTACAGGAGCAAAGCGGTGGAAGGCGTGATCTATATCAAAGAGATCGTACAGGTGAATGCAGGTTTCAGCAAACAAATCATGAAGAATAAAGCAACCGTACGTTTGAACTTCCGGGATATTTTCAACGGAAGTAAGTTCAGGGGATATAGCAAATACAGCAATGTGGATGCAAAATTCACTGACATCAATGATAACAGGGCTGTAGGGCTGAGCTTTACCTGGCGCTTCAATAAAGGTAAGTTGAAAGCAAATGCCGGTCGTAAAGATGGTGGAGCTACCGACGAACAGAACCGTGTTAAAAGTGGTAATTAAAAACCATTGACCCTTACACCTTAACCAATAAAGGATAGTTGATTTTGCAGGATCCCCGGCCCAGTTGCCGGGGATCCTTATTTGATTGTCATAAATGTTAACATTCTTTCACATTTAGCAAGCATCAACCAGCTTATTTACCGCTTGTGTATCGGCATCTGAATATTACCCTTCAACACGAGAACTACGAAACTTGTCATATTTCGTTTTAACCTCACCGTTTTTGCCCGCATCTTTATAAAAATCATTCGTAAACCTAACCAAGCCATGAGAAAATTATTTACCCTTCCATTTGCATTACTTGTTTTTGTATTGCAGACCGCAGCGCAGAATGGCGCTTCAAAAATTGCAGGAACCGTACTGGATCCTTCCGGTAAACCCCTGGCATCTGTATCAGTTTCCTTGTTGAAAGCAAAAGATAATTCGTTGGTAAAAGCAACAGCCAGTGGAAAAGATGGCAAATACGAATTTGAAGGAATAGCAGACGGGAGTTACGTTGTTGCCCTTACTTCAGTCGGGCTGGAGAAAAAACTCAGCCCGGAAATTATTGTTGCCGGGAATGCAGTGCAGGTGGAGTCATTGCAAATGGCACCCGCCGCGAAAGGTTTAACGGGTGTGACAGTTACCGCGCAGCGTCCATTTATCGAGACCAAGATCGATAAGACTATTGTGAATGTTGATGCTTCACCGACAAATGCCGGTTCCACTGCATTGGAAGTATTGGAAAAATCGCCGGGAGTACAGGTAAGTAATGATGGTGTGATCAGCCTGCGGGGCAAAGCGGGTGTGATCGTGATGATGGATGGCAAGCAAACTTTTTTATCTGCAACCGACCTGGCCAACCTGCTTAAGAACATGCCGGCTTCAGCGATCGACCAGATCGAAATTATGACCAATCCTTCAGCAAAATATGATGCCTCCGGCAATTCGGGGATCATCAATATCAAAACAAAAAAAGGAAGAGCAGGTGGTTTTAACGGCTCGATCATGGTGGGATTCACCACGAGTTATTTTGAAGACAAGGCCGGTACTTTATACGTGATCCCGAAAACACAAAACAGTTTTACATTCAATTACCGGAAGAACAAGATCAATTTCTTCGGGAACTATAATCCCAATTTATTCCGTGGACGCAATATGCTAGATATATCGAGGACAAAGCTCGACCAAAATAAAAATGTATTAGGGTATAATGATGTGGTGACGAATTTCAAATTCGGCAATAATAATCACACGCTCAAACTGGGATTGGATTATTTTGCCGATAAAAAGAACACTTTTGGGTTCGTGGTCAGCGGTTTTACATTCTCGGGGCACCCGACACCAAAAACAATCACCACTTCTTCGGATGCCAACCACCAAGTGTTATCTACCATGGTTTCCCAGACCGATAATAAGATCCATTTCAATAATCTTACTACCAACTTTAATTACCGTCACCAATTCGATTCAACAGGTCGTGAACTGACAGCCGATTTTGATTTTATCAAGTATGATAATGTGTCCAATATGACGCTCAACACCGATTTTTATAACGGTGCCGGCCAGTCAGTGGGGAATGAGCTTTCCTTAAAAGGACATCTTCCTGCCAAGATCAATATCTTCTCTATAAAATCGGATTACACGCACCCGTTGAAAAAAGGCGGCCGTGTGGAAGCGGGGATAAAGAGCAGCTTTGTAAAGAACGATAACCTGGTTGAATACACCCGTTGGGATGGAAATAAATGGGAAGCGGATGGTCGTTCTAATCATTTCATTTATGATGAGAACATCAACGCGGTTTACCTGAATGCAAATAAACAATTTGGTAAATGGTCGCTGCAGGGCGGCTTGCGGTTGGAGAATACGGTGGCCAAGGGCTACCAGGTGACGAATGATTCTACCTTTAAAAGGAATTTCACCAACCTGTTCCCCAGTGCATTTGTCAGTTATGCAGCTGACAAATCGAATCAACTTACTTTGTCGTACAGCCGCAGGATCACCCGTCCGAATTACCAGGACCTGAATCCTTTTATTTACTTCCTGGATTCATTGTCCTATCGCAAAGGGAACCCGTTCCTGTTACCACAATTCACGCATAATATTGAACTGAGCCACTCCTTTAAGAATAAGCTGATCACTACGCTTAATTATAATAATACCAATGATGTGATCTCGCAGATATTGAAACCTGAAGGTGATATTGTTTTCCTGACTTCTGATAACGTAGCGAAATTCACCAATATCGGGATATCTGTTACCGCTCCTTTGCCCGTAACAAAATGGTGGACGCTGAACTTGTTCACGAATGTATTCAGGAACCATTACAAAGGAATTTATAATGGCAAGCTATTGGATCTTGCTTACTCTTCCTTCATGGTGAACATGACGCAAACCTTTACGATCAAGCCGGGCTTCACACTCGAAATGACCGGGTTTTACAGGGCCAAGGGGGTTGACCAGTTGAGCATCAACGATCCTATGTATGTACTGAGTTTTGGGGCTCAGAAACAGGTAATGAAAGGAAAAGGTACCGTTCGATTGAACCTTCGCGATCCATTCTGGCTGCAGCGTTATAAAGGCAAGACCCAATACGATATAGTAGACACCCGTGTACAGAACCGTTGGGATAACCGCCAGGTAACAGCAACCTTCACCTACCGGTTTGGAAAGAATAACCAGCAAAATCCTCCTCCGCGCCGCCGCAACAATGCCTCACAGGATGAGCAGAACAGGGTAGGTGGCACGGGCCAGCAGTGATAAAAGATACAGTTTTCTCATGTGCATGTAGTATGTGAGTCGTCCCTCTTTTCTAAGAGGGACTCTTTTTTACGCTAATGCGCGAATGAAGAGAGGCGCGAATAATGATAAGTGAGGCTATTTTGATATATTAGCTACAAATAAATTTCTATGCCCTCATTTGATATAGTTAGTAAGGTGGAAGCACAGGCACTCGATAATGCCGTTAATGTTACTTCCAAAGAGATCACCAACCGGTTTGATTTTAAGGGATCACATGTTAAGATCGACCTGGATAAAAAAGAGTTTGTATTGAAAGTTGAGACGGATGATGACATGAAAATGCGACAGCTCATTGATGTGCTGATCAGCAGGGCGCATAAGCAAGGGATCGCTCCTGAGGCATTTGATGTTTCCAAAGAAGGAGCACAAAGTGGAAAGACCTGGAAAAAAGAAGTAAAAGTGCGGAATGGCCTGGTGCAGGAAGACGCCAAGAAGATAGTAAAGCTTATAAAAGATTCTGGTTTAAAGGTTCAAGCCTCGATTAATGACGACCTGGTAAGAGTTACAGGAAAAAAGATCGACGATCTTCAATCGGTGATACAGCTATGCAAGAACGCAAACCTGGGAATTCCTTTACAATATGTGAATATGCGGGACTAATACCTTGGTAAGCCCGATTATTCCATTATTATTTGTTTATAAAAAAGTGGATAACAGGTGCATATCAAAGTTGCCTAAAATTTGGAAACAGGGTATCTGGTTTCATATCTTCAATTTACAACTGCACGATTTTTGGAAACAAAAAGAATGCAAGGGGATGCGGAAGTCCGTCAAACGATGGAAGCAACTCCGGAAAGCATCAGGAATTGGGAATATACTGGCGAAAGCTGGTGTAGGAACAAAAACTGATGCTTTCGTATTTTATGCTGCCCTCCCGCTCACTAAAGCAGTTGGCTTACTTTAACAGACCCTCCCTGAAGGGAGGGATAATTCAATATAAAGGAAGCACGCAGGGGGATGTTAGTTGATGAAGTTATCCTCCCTTTGCGCCGACGCTAAAGCTTTAGCGCAAGCGTCAGTGAGGACGATCTGAAGGAGTTTTCTACTGCAAACGACCAGGAGGGTGGAGGGTGAGAACCTTCAAGAAGATTTGGATAGTAGTCATTTCAAACCTACCTTTGCCGACTTAATTTAATCTCTTAAATCGTACGGCAAAATCCGTGCAGCCTTAAAATCAAGAAGTTATGAAAAAAGGTATCCATCCTGATAGCTATCGTTTAGTGGTGTTCAGGGATATGAGTAATGGTCATTCATTTCTGAGCCGCTCAACTGCGGGTTCCAAGGAAGTGGTAAAATGGGAAGATGGTAAAGAATACCCGTTGGTAAAACTGGAGATCTCCAATACATCACATCCCTTCTTCACTGGTAAGAACGTACTGGTTGATACAGCCGGTCGTATCGACAAATTCAAGAAGAAATACGAAAAGAAAAAATAATTAATTAATTTTATTCAGAACTCTGAGCTATGCAAAGAGTTTTGTTTTTCATGGCTATACTTTAAGACCTCCCGATTCTTCGGGGGGTTTTTTCTTAAAAATCTGGTAAACACATGATAAAAAGAATTTATGTCCTCGGCGTCCTGTTCTTCTTTGCACTGTCCTGCAACAACCCTTCCCGCTCCAAGGAAGAATCAACAACAAAAAAAACCAAAACTGAGTCCATCATTAAGCAGCATTGCAGTTTTGACCTGACCGATAAATTATACCTGGATAAGATCGACGACTCCAGTTTCAGCGAAGAAGGCTATTTCAAAATAGCTTCCCATGAATCCAGTAATGTGTTGCAGTTGTTTGTGTACGATGCCCCAGTAGACGTGAATGATAAAGTAACTGCCCAGGTTGAAGCGCTCAATAGTCCCGATATCTTTACCGCCAGTTCGATCGACAGTGTTTTCCAATTGGGCCGCTACACCGGTAAAGGCGTGAACATGAAAGGGACTTATGAAGGCGGTGTTATCAAGGGAGCGATCAAAATATTCTCATTCACCAATGATAACAAGGGGTTTTTACTGATCCGGCAGACAATCGACTACAACGACACGGCGGATTTTAACCTTGTTGAAAGAAGTTTGTTACTGAAATAAACGGTCGTTTGATTCCTGGTAGCTATTGGTTCATATAAGAGGGCGTCTTACGATAGGATAGTTTGCCTATTTTTGAAAACCCGCTTTGCTAAACATGAACAAGATCATCTTTACCGAGGAATTCTGCCAGCCTGAAAACCTGCATCCTTTTACGCTGACCCGGCAGATACAGGATATACGGGTGGGTATCCTCACCATTCGCGAAAAATGGGAGAAGATGCTGGGGCTTCCTTCCTTTGATAAAAAGGAAGATGATTACAAAGACCTCGACAGATCGGTAAACCTGGATGAAGCCGTGGGAGAGGGGTATTGTTTTATGATCCACGGAAATGTTCTTCCTACGCCTCAACTGGTAAAGACAGTTCTCAAATTAAAAGACGGGGAATTCATTGCAGCGAACGGGGGATCGGGTATCATTTTCCGGTTCACAAAAAAAGAGATCAAAGATCGTCACAAGATCAAAGTGACAAGGGCTGTTGTTTTCAAAGAACCCATTCGTACGATCCAGTATCCCTGGGATATTTTTCAAATGAACGACTGGGCCATCCGGCAGGATTTTGAATTACTGACCAAAAAAAGAAAATCCCAACCGCTTTCAAAAACCAACCAGGTTACCAAAGCATCAAAGGTTTTTATTGAGAAAGGAGCAGTATTGGAACATTGCACGATCAATGCTTCCACGGGTCCTGTTTATATCGGTGCGAATGCTGAAGTGATGGAAGGCTGCATTATCCGTGGACCTTTTGCCATGGGAAAGAATTCCTGTCTTAAACTGGGAGCTAAAGTGTATGGAGCCACCACGTTGGGACCGGGTTCGGTGGCAGGCGGTGAGATCAAGAACACGGTATTGTTCGGTTATTCCAATAAAGCGCATGATGGTTACCTTGGAGATTCCGTGATCGGGGAATGGTGTAACCTGGGGGCAGGGACTACTAATTCAAACCTGAAGAATAACGCCAGTGATATAAAAGTATGGACACCCCATGGATTGATCAGTGCCGGGAAAAAATGCGGGGTGATGATGGGGGATTATTCACGCACAGCAGTTAATACGACGATCAATACAGGTACGGTGATCGGTGTTTGTTGCAATGTATTTGGTACGGGTCTTACTCCAAAGTATATCCCTAGTTTTTCCTGGGGAAGCGAGGGACTCACCCGCTACACAATGGATAAAGTTGGCCCGGATATAGAGAACTGGAAGCAATTAAAAGGGCAAACGCTATCGGATAATGAAAAAAGTATTTTGAAGTATATATTTGATCACTTTTAAGAAAGGTGAAAGGTGAGAGATCAAAGATTAAGGCATCAGCAAGTTGAAAAATAACCAGCATTAATTATGAGAAAACAGATCGCGGCGGCAAATTGGAAGATGAACCTGACTTACCAGCAAGGGGAAAAACTTTTGGATGATATCCTGGGTGCTGGTATTAAGCTGGAAGATCACCAATCTGTATTATTTGCGGTTCCCTATCCTTATTTAATTATGACCCGGAGCGAGGTCGAGGATGAACGCAACTACGAAGTGGCGGCACAAAATTGTCACCACAAAGCTGCCGGGGCTTTTACCGGGGAAGTATCTGTAGAAATGTTGCATTCCATCGGGATACGTTATTGTATAATCGGGCATAGCGAAAGAAGGGAATATTCCGCCGAAACCAATGCAATGCTGGCGGATAAAGTAAATGCCTGCCTGGAGAGTTTTATCACGCCTGTTTTCTGCTGCGGCGAGCCGCTTTCCATACGCGAGAGCGGTGGGCAAAATGATTTTGTGGCCAAACAGCTTCGCGAATCGCTTTTCCATCTTTCTAATAAAGAAATAAAAAACCTGGTTATTGCCTATGAGCCCATCTGGGCGATCGGTACCGGCAAAACGGCTTCCACCGAACAGGCACAAGAAATGCATGCACATATTCGTTCTGTACTAGGCGGCCAATACGGGAAAGGTGTAGCTGATGAAATTCCCATCCTTTACGGGGGGAGCGTAAAAGCCAATAATGCCCGGGAATTGTTCGCTTGCCCCGATGTGGATGGTGGACTGGTAGGTGGGGCTTCACTCGTAGCCGCTGATTTTATCGAGATCATCAAAGCGTTGAAGAAAGGGTAATAGGTAATAGGGATAAGAAGCGTTTTTAATAAGAAGTCATTTATACATTCCTATTTTCCATGCCCCATTCCCTGTTTCCCATAATGTGTTCATGCGCGAAGCCACAGCACCATATTATATTGTGATTACACGCAGGAACCAGGTCCTGCTGAGCTTTCTTCGTATCCGCGCTATAGTGAACGGGAACCAGATCTATCCTTTATATCATGACCAACCCGTAACGATCACGGTGGAAGAGAATCATCCCAAAGTGGTGATCACGGATGGGTTTCATTTTACCAAACCCATGGAGCTGGTCTATCATCATCTCAATACCTATTATTTCAAAGTGATCTGCGTGATCGATGATGTGCAATTGATCGCCGGGGCTTTTTTACTGGTCGTGTTGTACCTGGTGGGATTTTATACCGGCATTTTCCTGTTCAAGCTGATCAGCTTTGCGCCCATTCTCTACTTTCTTTTTTTATATTATATCAATCGTAAAGAGTTCATCCAGATTACACCCGTATAGATCAGGGTGTGCTGATAACAGGAACCGGCACATCTACAAAATCATAGCGGTTAAGTTTTGTAAGATCCAGGATGGTCTTTTTCTTGTCTTCACTGGGATGATACATGAGCAGGAATTTAGCGCCCCATACGATCTCGTTGGAAATATAAGAGGTCCGGTCAACCACCGTATTGGAAAAGACCTCGTCAAAAGCTTTTACGAATACAAAGACCTCGATACGCGTGTTTTTTATGTCGTCGGGCCCGAATCCATACAAAGGGCTTTTTTCATTGATCGGGTGCACAACAGTCCAACTCAAGGCAAGCGCATTGATCTTAGCTATTTCTACATCGAGATTATAGAATTTGTTCGTCATCTTCCCATTGTCTTCTACTTCCATGACCATCGTTAGTTTGACCTCGGCTTCGGATAAGTTATTATTCTTGTAAGGCGACATCCGGCACATCAGGGCAATTCCATCTTTATAGGGAGAGATCAGGGCATTATGACTGAATTTTAAAAATGCCTGTGGCCTGGAGAATCGCCCATAAAACAAACCGGTGGCGATCGCAAAATTCAATAAACCCAGGAAGGCTTCAAAAGTTGATACGGCACTCGTCAAAAATCCGGTGGGACTGATACGGCCGTAACCCACGGTTGTAAATGTTTGTGCGCTGAAGAAAAATACTTCAGTAAAATTCTTCAGCGGTGATCCTGTATTGATGCCGGCCAGGTGTTCGATACCGATGAGATAATATATACCGGCAAAAACAAGGTTGATCGAGATATAGCTAACCAGTAAAAGGAATAGGAATTTCCCGCGTTTCATTTCCAGCATGGTGTGGTACCAGCTGTACCGGTGAAGGGGGCTTATCCCTTTCCTGATCACATTCGCACCACCTTCCCGGTTGTAAAAACGGGCACCGCTGTTACTGCTATTAGCGCCAAAACCAGAATTCTCTTCTGATTTAAGTTGATTAAATCGTTTGCGAAATGACATATTCAAAATTAAATATTATTCAGTTGAACCCTGGTCAACCTTTTTCAACAACCTGATCGGGGAGGGAAGCTGGTAACCTTCCGGGAGGAATATAACAGTATCGGCTTCTTTTTGTTCGTGCAGGTCAGTAAGTACCCGAGGTTTTACCGGCTCAAAAGCGGAATAGTTTCGGCTTTCCAGGAACTGGTACACTGATGATGGAGTATGCCCGAATTTTGAAAGTAATTCCGCCCTGATCTCAATAAAAATAATTGGGCGATGCTGGTCAAGCAAGGCACGCATCCCGGCAAGAATATTCGCTTCCACACCTTCCGCATCGATCTTGATAAGGGAAGGTATTACCGGTCCATGATCGATGATCCAATCATCAAGTGAAATCGTATTTACGGTTTCCTTTTGGCCGGAAAAATTTTCAGGAGGTTGCAGGCTGCTCATTCCGGTATTTTCTGAAGAAGAAATATACAGTTTGACGCGACCCGTCGATTGGCTGAGTGCAAAAGGCTCTACGCTTATGGTTGTGATCTTATTTAAGGCGATATTCTTCTCTAATTGCTGTCTCATACCCGAGGCGGGTTCAAATGCGTATACTTTTTTTGCAACCCGGGAAGCCACCAGCGAATAATAGCCTGTATTGGCACCGATATCAAACACGATATCACCCGGACGGATAAGCGCTTCCCAACTCAGGATCGCCGGTTTTTCATAATAGCCGTGCCAGAACAATTGCTGCTGGATATGCTCTGAAGGGATTACGTACATCAAATACCCATTGTGAAGTCTTTTGATGTAGGTCTTATTAAACGAGTTCGTTTTCCGGAGAATGGCCCGCATGATTTTCCAGCCGCGCGGGGGAAACGGGAAACGCCGGGTATACCAATTGATGATTTTGTACAAGGGCCTGAATAAATGTATTTTTGAAACACGACAAACGTAATTTTTATATTTCAAACCACCAACCCATCATGCAAAGCAAAATGCTGGTGACCAATATCGTTTACCGGGTGTTGAACGTGTTGGTTGTTTTTATTATCAGCATACTGCTTTCCCGTCTTACCGGCGTTGCAGGTTACGGCTTGTTATCCTTGATGATCGCTAATGCTACGATTTTTAACCTGGTATCTGCTCTTGGAGCCGACGCAGGCATCGGCTTTCATGCGGCATCGGGACGATTGTCGCCGGGGAAGCTGACCAGTTTTGTAGCGGTAATCGTTTTAATCCAGCTTGCTTTACTGTGTTTGGTAGAAGCGGGCATGTATGCCCTGCAGGGGCATTTCTTTTTATTCAGATCTACGGAGCTCAGGTATGCATGGATGGGGCCGCTCTTCCTGGTAAGTATTTCCCTGGTTGAAAAGTATTCGGCATTACTGAATGGAAAACAATTATTCAGTCTCTGTAATAAAATGTTGCTGGTCGGTAACGGGTTGATACTTGCTTTGTTTACTTTTTTATGGTTTGCAGAAGCGCAGCAACCTGTTTATTATGTAGCCGCATATATTATCCTGAATTTTATCCAGGCGATCATCCTGGTCTTTGCCTATCACCGTACCGTTAAATTACCGGCAGGATTGGAACGGCTCGGCAGGAAAGATACTATCAGCCTGTTTTCATACTCCATCTTTACTTTTATTATAAACAGCATCCAATTCCTGGCTTACCGGGTTGATTACTGGATATTGGATCATTACAGGGGAGAAGAAGAACTCGGTTGGTATTCTGTAGCAGTAAAACTTTCCCAGTTGTTCTGGGTGTTACCTTTATTATTTGCTTCGATCATCTTTCCAAAATCAGCAGGCGAAACGCAACAATTCAACCAGGCGGGCATGCGGGCCCTGATCCGCGGAATGAATTGGTTGAATATTGCGGGTGGGGTAGTGCTGTTTTTTCTCGCCGGGTGGTTTATCCCTTTATTATACGGGCAGGAATATGCCAATAGCGTTGAACTGTTCCGGTTATTATTACCCGGTATGATCCTGTTTTGCATTGCAACCGTACTGGCCGCGTATTTTGCAGGGCAGAATAAATTAAAAGTGAACCTGGGAGGATCTTTGCTTTGTCTTGCAGTTATCCTGGTATTGGATCTTTTATTGATCCCTTCCAAAGGAATGCAGGGAGCTGCGATTGCAAGCAGTGTGGGATATGGAGTGACTGCTTTGTATTTTGTAACGGTGTATTGTTATTCCGGTAAGATTGGATTGGCCGGGTTGATCATACCCGGGCGGGATGATATAAAATACATCCGGCAACTTTTCGGTAAAACGTCCACAAAAGAATAATATGAAAACACTCTGGCTGGTTAGCTGGTACCCGTGTAAATTATCACCTTTCAATGGTGATTTCATCAAGCGGCATGCCGAAGCAGTCAGTCTTTACGAAGAGGTACAGGTGATTTACGTGGTGAGGGACGAACATGGCGTGTTGACAAAAGACATACTGAAGGAAGAACATACAAAAGGGATTCTCCGTGAAACGATCATCTATTATTATTGCGGGAAAACCGCGATTCCTTTTCTCGATAAATATTTCTCCAATAAAAAATACCAACGGGTATACAAGCAGGCCGTTCAGGAATATTTTTCCAAAAATGGAAAACCGGGAATCGTGCATGTACATGTCGGAATGAAAGCAGGCATGATCGCTGGCTGGTTGAAGGAAGAAATGAATATCCCCTATGTTGTGTCAGAGCACTGGACAGGTTTTCTATCGGAAGCTAAGGAGCGATATAGTTCATTGCCTGGTTATTACCGGAGCCAATGGAAGAAAGTAATGAGACAGGCCGACGGCTGGTCTGCTGTTTCCCGTTACCTGGCGAATGCGCTTGAAAAAGAATTCCTGGGAACCAATGGCCGCGTCATTCCCAACGTGGTTGACACCCGGGTATTCAACCCGGAAAATGCACGACCACAAACGGATCAATTCATTCATATTTCGGGGCTGGCATCGTTTAAGAACCCGATGCAACTTCTCCAGGGGTTTACCCAGGTGATCAATGAATATCCTTCCGCTAAACTGGGTATCTGGGGTTCAGCCAAAAAGGAGATCGTGAACCTGGCGATAGAATTCCATTTGGAGGATCATGTTTCATTTCATGATGAAGGGCCTCAATCGAAATTAGCGGATGAGATCAAAAAAAGTAATGCGCTTATTTTATACTCGGACTATGAAACATTTGGCTGTGTGGTGATCGAAGCGAACGCCTGTGGAGTGCCCGTTATTGTCAGTGATATTCCTGTCTTCCATGAAACAGTCAACGAAGGAATAAATGGTTGTTTTGTAAAACCCAATGATCCGACAGCACTTGCCGATAAGATCAAGGCTGTTTTAAAAGAACAACATGTTTTTGACAGGCCATCTATTGCAGCCAAAGCTGCCCGGACCTACAGTTACGAGATCGTAGGCAAGCAGTTCAGCAATTGGTACCGGGAGATCCTGGAAAAAACTAGTTCGACTTAAGTTTATCCACCAGCGATACATATTCACTCATCGCCTCTGCATTCGTTTTCCCTTTTTGTCCTGCCCAGGCTTCATACTTGGCTTTAGCAACAAAATCAAAAGGATTCGCAGGGGGATCGGCGCTCACATCGCCTTCGGTGGATTGTTTATACAAAGAATACAATTGTAATAAGGTTTCATTGCTGGGCTTTTGTGGTAATTGCTTACTTTCTGACACAGCTTGTTCAAATTGCTCTTTTAATTCCATTCGTTTGTTTTTAAGGTACTTCCTGAAGCGAACTCCTGTAACCGGATCAACAGACGGTTATTACAAATATTGGTTGAATCCGGCCATTCTTAGTTTTTCCTCGCATTATCAATAAATACAGTCTGCACTTCCCGGTTGTCGTTTATAGTTTTATAAAAATCTCCGATATAGGAAACCATATCTTTTTTTGTGCGACTGGATATCAGCGGGAAATTATTGATCAGTGCGATGATATTGTCTTTTTGTTTGCGGTATACTTCGAACGTGGATTGCAATTCATCCATCGCCCGCGGGAATCCCCGGTATACCCGCTCAGTAACTGATTCTGTCCCCAATAATTCATTGGGTGCAGCATAACTGGCGTTAACCATCCCTGAATGATCGAAATCATAAGGAACAGCGTAAGGCAGGTTATTCGGATTCTGTTTGTCCCAGATAAGTTTGATGTTATGATTATTCGGTACCGACCAATCGCCATTGCTGATCAGGTATTCAAAAACAGCGACCATCGTCATCTGGTCACGGTTAGTACTTTCGGTGAGCACCTGGACCTTATCTTTTTTAATGCAATTATTTCTCCGGGCCAGTTCGGCATCGTCTTCAATAAAGAATGCATATTGCGTGAAGGGCTTCATCTTACCCCTGGTATCCCGGTAATTGACCTTTACCAGCCGCACTTTAAAGCTTTTTTCGTCAAGCAGGTTATACATTTTGTAACAGAGATACTCTTTCAGGATCAGTTGCTCATCGTCGTTTGCGGTGCCGCACCCGATCACGAGTTTTAATTTCCCGAGTTTGGAAAGTTTGGGTGAACCGGGGTTGTGAAAGTTCAGCATCAACGGGGGGATATTACAATAGGTGCGCCTGAAATGTCCTCTTGCACATACCCGGATATTTTCTTCGGCAAATGTGCTGTCCGGGAAGCGCATATTGATGCTGGCATCCTGGTACATATCAATATTCTTTTCGGTCTGTAACTTTTTGATATCAGTGGTCAGCGTCATTTCGATGAGTTTATCATCTTGAAAGAATTTTACGCTGTCAACCTGTAACTGTGCCTTACTGGTAAGGCCGGTAAGGAGGAGGAATGCAAAAAGCATCCATTTGAAGGGTTTCATGCGGTGGTAGTTGATGTTATGAATGATTCGTATCAGGAAATTACAAATAAAAATAATAACTGTCATTAATGCCATTCCCTTATTTCATCACCTCTTCCACAACCTTTCCTACGGTCCCACTGGGCATCTGGATATGTAACAACGCGGCAAGGGTAGGCGCGATATCGGTCATATATGTTTCCCGGTTCGTCTTACCGTGTTTGATCCCCCAACCATACCAAAGCAAAGGGATATGTGCATCATAAGGGTTCCATAGTCCATGCGTAGTCCCCGTATTGCTCCAGGCATCAATATAATGTGGCTGTAGGATGATCTGGATATCACCGTTGCGAGGAGGGTAATAACCATTGTTAATCATGTTCCGGATCGTAGCCGGCAAGGGCACCGTGTTCAGATCTTTCAGTGCAAACAATCTTACAATTCCCGGCTCGTACTGCAGGTTATGGATGATCCAGTCAATCACTTCATCTGCTTTCATATTGGCAGAATCGAGCGCAGGATGATTGAGATGGAACTGGTAGTTCTCATCGCTAACTACAAGATTGTTGATATTGAATTTTGTTTTCAGATCAGCATTCAGTTTGGCAGTCACCCGACTCAGGAATATGCGTCCCGCCGGTAATTTATTTTCCTGCATGAATTCGGGGACCTGTGCGGCACCATGATCTGCAGATAAGAAAACGGTATACTGTCCTTTCCCAACTTTTTTGTCCAGGAAATCAAGCAGGTCGCCCAGTTGTTTGTCCAATCTCAGGAATCCATCTTCAGCTTCAATCGAATTCGGTCCGAAGGAATGCCCGATATAATCGGGTGAAGAAAAACTAACCGTTAAGAAATCGGTGATATCATCGGCGCCTAATTGCTCATTGGTAACAGCAGCCTTTGCAAATTCTGCAGTAAGTGAATTGCCGAATGGAGTTGTTGCTATGGCACCATATGATTTTCCAATAAATGCTTTGAAGTCATACGGGAATCCTTTAGCGGTTGTACCGAACGGACTGGCTTCATAACTTTTCTGGTCTGCAGAACTCTGGATATAAGTATTGGCAGGATAGAGCAGATCCCATCCCTGCTCGTAATATTTATCCACCCATTTCTGTCCATTGAAATCACTGACCCATTTCGGAAGTTCGTTCATATAATAGGTAGAGGTGATCCAGTTCCCCACCGTGTTATCATACCAGTATGCGGCATTGGCGCTATGACCCGCGGGAAGGATACTGCCACGGTCCTTTAAGGCAATGCCGATCGTTTTACCGCGGAAATTATTAGACAGCCGCAATTCATCGCAAATAGAAGTAACAAGTAAATTCCGCGGGCTCATCAATCCAAGCGTAGATGAGCTTCCGACCGTTTTTACAGTTTTGTCTTCAGCACAATAGACAGCGCGCATTTGTTTGTTATCCCACCATATATTGCCTGTGATGCCACTGATCGCGGGAACAGCGCCCGTAAAAATGGTACTATGCCCGCAAGCTGTAATGGTAGGGGCGTAGGGTATCAAGGTATTCTCACAGGTAAAACCCTGGTTCAACATTCGCTTGAATCCACCATTCACATCATAACGGTCATAATACCGGTAGAGATAATCCCAACGCATCTGGTCCACCACGATTCCAACCACCAGTTTGGGACGAGGTATAGCCTGCGCGGAAACATGGATACTTAACGATAAAGCCAATAGCGCGATCAATAATCTTCGCATGAACTGTGTTTTGAACAAATGTAGGGGATTATGCGAGACCCGGTGCCCCGTTAACAGGTTAAAAATATCGGCGATATGACGGGGTTGCTAAAGATTTCGTTGCAAGAATGAATCGTGAGGCGTGAGGCGTGAATCGTGAATCGGGAATTGAGGGCAGGCTTATTAACTACAAACTGCAAACCACAAACTACAAACTTAATCCGCCGGCAACTTATGTAAACGCCAGAACGAAAAGGAAGCGACCATTGCCAAAGCACCCACTACCCACCATAAGATGGTAAAGCCTCCATGCTGGGCCAACTGTGCTCCCCCCATAGGTCCCAGCGTTTGCGCGGCCGACCATGCCATCGTATACAAGGCAGCGTACTGTCCCCGGTTGGATGCCTGGGTCCTCCCGATCCAGTAGGTATTCATAAAAGGCATCGCCAGCATTTCACCAAAGGTGACAAGAACGATCATGCCTAAAGCGAGGATCGTTCCGTGTAAAGGAAGGTTCAATACAAAAAAAGAAACACCGACTAACGCAACGCCTACGGTGATATAGGCTGTATTCTTTCTCTTTCCCTCCAGCTTATACACCATCACCATTTCTACCAACGCGATCAGGATACCATTCAGCGCCATGATAAACCCGATGTAAGGTTCTGAAAGATGAAGTTCTTTCTTAAAGTAAACAGGAATATTCGTGAATAATTGAAAGAAACAACAGGCAAACAACATCGTGATAAAAATAAAATACAGGTAGGTATTATCCTTGTAGGCAGGTTGCACCAATGGCTGGCTGGCGATTGTTTCCTTCGAAGGTTTATAATCTACCGGTTTCAGGAAAGCCCACATCAGCAATGCAGCGGTGATATTGGTAATCCCGTCAACCCAGAATAATAATTCATAACTATGTTTCGCAATAACTCCGCCGGTCGCACTTCCAACAGCCCAACCCATATTTATCGCGAGCCGGTTTAATGCATAGGACCGGGTACGGTTTTCCGGTTTACTGTAAAAAGCGATGGCCGTTGAATTGGCTGGACGAAATGCTTCATTAACGAAACTCAATAAATACGTGAATATGCAGATCAGCGGGTAGGTTTTCATTTGTCCCAACACAATGAAAAGGATCCCTCCGCCGATCAGCGTGATCAACTGCACCGGGTAAAAACCCATCTTGTCGGTTAATTTTCCTCCCAACCACGCCCCGCTAAAAGCGCCTAATCCAAAAAGTCCAAAAACAAAACCTGCCTGCGCGATACTGAACCCCATTTCTGGTCGAGTAAGATAGAGGGTCATAAAAGGAACGACCATGGTGCCGCTCCGGTTGATCAGCATAACGATGGAGAGCAGCCAGGTGGACCTGGAAAGCCCGGAATAGGCATTACGATAAGTTTGTGCAGTTGCGGTGATCATGAATGCCAGCAAAATTACCACAAGCACACGGTGTTCCTGCATCTACGGGGAAGAAAATCACCATTAACAACATTATATCACCGGTCTTACGATCGGTTTTTTTGTGTAACAGTATTTGAATATATTTATCGCTCATTAAATAGAACCAAATATGAAAAAATACTTTCTCGTAGCTGTTTTAGCTGCTACTTCTATGATCCTGACCTATTGCGGACCTTCCAAAAAAGCAACCAGTGATACCGCAGTTGTGGAGCCACCGAAATTAACCTATGCAACAAATGTTTCTTCAACGATCGTGAACAATTGCTCACCCTGTCACATACCTTCCAAAGGAGGAAATAAGAAAGCGTATGACAATTATGCAAACGTGAAAACGGATATTGATGAGATCATCCGTCGCATATCGCTTAACCCGACTGATCGTGGTTTTATGCCGTTTAAACATGCCAAACTCAGCGATAGTACGATCAATGTGTTCAAGCAGTGGAAAGCGGACGGAATGTTAGAGAATTAAAACAAGAGTCGTGAGAAGTGAGTGGTGAGTAAATAATATCTTTTCGCCCTGGCAATCGCCGGGGCTTTTTTGTATCAAATTTTTTTCTCCATGACTACAAACTCGAGGGGTCGTGTTGGTTTTCCGAACTTATCGTCGGGAAAGGGTTCGGTTGCACCGGTTTTTTTATAACCCAGTCGCTCATACCAGGCGATCAATTCATCTCGAAGCGAGATCACCCGCATAAATAGTGCAGTACACTCATTTTTTCCAGCATGATCTTCAGCAGCACTCATTAATTGTTTACCGATTCCTTTTGCCTGAAGACCCGGCGAAACACCCAACATGCCGAAGTAAAGTTTATCCCCACGTTTGTGCAGGAATACACAACCATTGATCACACCTTCCTCATTGGTGTATTTTAAAAACGCAGCACCGGGGGTTTGCATGAGTTTTTGCAATGTTGGGATATCGGTACGGATCTCCCCGGCGATCATATCGGCTTCGGTGGTCCAGCCTTTTTTGGAGGCTTCTCCACGGTAAGCGCTGTTGAGCAGGGATACAAGTTGTGGGATATCTTCTTCGGTAGCTTTCGAAACTGGCATAATAGAAATTAAGGGTAAGCAACAGGTTCCAGTTCAAGTACAACATGCAGGTGATGCCGTAAATGTTTAAGGTAATCGGTGGCCAGCCACCCGATGGTATGAACAGCTTCTGACCGGCAGTTGCGTTCTGCTGCGCCGGGTGGCATATTTTCCAGGATCCTGCAGATCTGTTTATTCAATTGATACCAGAGTTCGATAATGTTATTTGTATCCCATTGCTGGTAGCCGTTCAGTAAAACCCATTTATCCTGGTTATATACGATATAAGGTTCGTCCTCGTACTGCGCACTGATGAAACGCCGGATATTAGTTTGAGCCGAATCGATAAGATGTCCCATGATCTCTTTCTTACTCCATTTTCCCGGGGCTGGTTTGGAGCTCATAATTGTTTCGGGGATTGCGTGGAGGGCAGCGATATGTTTTTCGATATCGGTTTCCATCTCTACAGCCACTAATTTCATCATACCAGTTAAGTTTTTAGTCAGCGATATACCATTTGCCGTTATCATCCTTGGCATAACTGAGACCGTTACTCATGAGGTGTACTTCGCGCCCATGCTTTTCGCTGAAGGAATTCTTTTTTTCATAAACCCTGATCCCGTTGTTTTCCCGGGTCAGGTAACCGATCAAAGCAGCAAGGGCAGGTCCCACATCATGCAGCCATTCACCGTCACTCTCCTTTACAAAGGCCTGGCTCATTGGAATTTTTTAAAGAAGGATAAAATTACGGTTTTTGGCGGGTCATTGATTTAGTAGTGGGGCAGTTTCAATTTTATTGCCGGTAAGGCGGGAAGGACGGGAAGAAATAAAAGCTAATCCACAACTTCCCGTCTTACCGTCTTCCCGGCAAATTATTGCGAATGTTTTCAAAGCAGCCCACGACCCTGATTTTTATAACCGGGCCGTATATATGAAAATGATCTAATTTTGTTATTCCAACCCCCACTCATGAAATCTCATTCGTGTTCCTGCTTATGAGGAAGTTCTTTTGTTGAAGGATTCATAATTGTATCACCTTTAAAACTTCAGTTATGACCCAACGAATTATTTCCCGCATCGCTATTTACCTGCTGTCCGTTGTTATGATCGTCTTTGGTATTTATCATTTCCAGCATCCCCGCTCCCTTGTTGTTTTTGTTCCTTCGAATATCCCTGGCGGTATCACCTGGGTTTATATCGTGGGAGCTTCGTTTATCCTGGCAGCCCTTGCTTTTATTACCAACAAATTTGTAAAACTGGCCGGGTATGCACTCGCCTTGCTGCTGATCATTTTTGTATTGACGATCCACCTGCCAAACTACAATACTGCCGGTGATCCCGAAATGCGACAGGAAGCATTGATCAGTTTGTTAAAGGACACTGCCCTGGCAGCATTTGCATTGCATATCGCTGGTAGTGCGGATAGTCATGGAGTGAAATATTGAAGTGATCAGAATGATGCGATCGTCTTTTTATCCACCCGCAACACCGATTGCTGCTGGAACAGGTTTTTATACCAATAGCGAAGACTATCGATCTGCCGGGAAATCTGCGGAGATTTTTTATAATAATAGATCACTACATAGTTAGGTTCCGTGATCAGTTGATGACTGGCAGTATCGTACCAATTACCCGAAACGCTGATTACCGTACTACCTTCTTTAAAGACCTTCCGGATATAATTTTCTTTAAAATTGTTCCAATCTTTTTCATTCACCATGCCGCCACCGGGTATTGACTGTCCAAAATACAGGCTGGTTTCTGTCATGCGGGATGAGTTGCAACTGTAAAAGAGAATTGAAACGGTTAATAGCTTTAAAAACACTCGGGACAGAGACATCGTTTAATGTTTAAAGTTTAAGGTTTAAAGTTCTCTATGATCGCGCTCACTGGTTATCAGGTACCAGCTGAATGCCTGACTACAGTAAGAGACCCAAATGTACTAGAAACCTCTTTTCCTGTAAAGGGTGCTTCCTAACTCGGGATGATAAACTCAGGAAGGGGTGGCTGAAGCAGAGTATTCAGATTTTTAGGCCTGCACGACCAGAAACAACCTTAAACTTTAAACCTTAAACCTTTCAGCGTGCAGCATTGATGAGCCTGCAAACGGTATTCATCCGCTCGTCTACCTGGTTAATATTAAGATTGATCAGGTCCGCCTGGCGGCTATCATTATAAAGCTGGTCGATCTCGCTACTGGTCTTTCCTAGTTGCGCCTGGTCGATATTAGGTATCGTGCTTTTGAGCGAAGCGATCAGGTCTTTCAACTCTTTATAGTTGTCATAATAAACGGACTCAAACTCCTTTTGCAATTTTTTTATAGCGGAAGTAAGCAGTTTGACCGACATTGGCGCATCAGGGGGATATAAAGAGCTTTCTGATCTCAGTCCAGCCGTATCGAACCAGGTTTGAAGTTTTTGGGGGTCATAATAACGTTGTATCAATACTTCAACCGGCAGGTCTTTCATCATGGCGGGTGACAGGTTTTTATCGATGGCGCTGATCGATTCCACCAGGAAATCCTTCAGGTCCTGTTTGATATCCTGGCAACGTTCCAGCAGGTTTTGTACCTGCAGGCTGAATTGTTCATTGATAGCATTCAGTCTTTCATACTGGTAAAAATATTGCTGGATCTTATTAATGAACTGGTTCAGGTCTTCCCGGGTAATAGTCCTTTCCGCGATCACGAGATTACCCACCAATGAAAGTACCGTGCTGAAGATGCCGAGTGCGGGCAAATATTTTTTTACAGACTTGATGCCGTTTTCCTCGGGGCTGCTCAGGAAATTCTCGATCACTTCTTTGAATTTCCCTTTATCGGTCTTCTTTGATTTATCAAGCAAAGGTTTCAGGGCGGTGAGGATCTCGGCTTTGAGACTAAATCCTAATTCATTATTGACAGGATTATTAAGTGTAGTGATCTTATTGCGGTAATTATCTTTCTTCAGTAAGCCATTCAGCGAGTTGATGGAATTATTCGCGCTTTCGATAAAGTAAGAAACGGAAAGAAGACCCGGCTTGTAATCTTTTTTTACAGCAATAGGTTGTGCTGCGATAGCGAGCGATGCTGTCATGAATGGTAGAAGAAGGGCAGTCGCAAGAATATTGCAGCTAGTAGTTCTCATGTCCTGCATTTTAAGGCAGGATGCAGGTGCTCCGTTCATTGCATAGGCTTGTGGTTTTTGAATAACGGAATAATTAGCTTTTTTATGTAAAAAAAATTGTTAAGGTGAGCAGCTAATAACAGCAGGAGATTGTCGCGGGCAGGCAATACTAACAGGGCAGGAAAAGCGAATTTGCCTTTCCCGGTCTGCGCAACCGTTTGTTCGTTTGTAGTGAAAACGCTACAAGGAGTGCTTTATTTTGTTTACTCCATATTGACACGTATGTCTATTTTTTCGCCCCGTGTTTCATCCTTTCTTTGCGTTGCCTAATTAAGATTACGAAAAACAAAACGATCCGGACCCTTTGAAAAAAAGCATTGGTTCAACATATATCCTGATCGCCATCCGTGAAAAGCAGTTGTAAAATCCGGTAATCGTACAAGTCGCCATCCACCATCCCCTTTGAAACGTTTTTGATCCGTGCTCCCTTGAAACAGGTTTAGTCACCCCATTCAATCAATGAATGTTATGGAAACAATGTATGCCCAAAAAAGCCGGCCCATTACCCAGAGCCATATAGCGCTTTCGTTAATGATCAACCAGCTTTCAGTAAGTACCCTGCCTTCTGCTATCCGCCGCAGTAACGTGGTGATGAATGAAGTTCCTACAGAACTTTATATAAGTACGGACCGGCAGAAACTGGCCACCATTCTTGCAGGTTTATTACACATGGTGATCAGTCATTCAAATAATAACTGCATCCATATCACAGCTTCTACCCGCGGTCGATTGCTCCTGCTATCGCTGAAAGGCGCGAGCCATCTCGGCGGTCATGTATTTTATCACAAACTGGGAGAACTGAGAAAACTTTCAAAAGCAATTGGCGGTAATGTCAGTGTTATGGATGATGTTAATAATGAAACCACTATTTCATTCAGCTTAATGAACCAATACAAGGTAGCATGACCCTTTTACAAGTCTTGATATTTTATTCCAACCGACCGGCTCGCCTTGCTTTGCTACGCAGGGCGACCTTTTTTTATTTGAGGCTTCGCGAGATCTAAGCAGCGAACAAACGCGATCTGCTGTCAAAAATCTACCTTTAACGGTAGATTCCATTTATGCGACAGCTTCTTTACATTTTACTACTCATCTTTTCATTCACAACCGCACCTGCTCAAACAGGGTGGAGAACCCTGGGTATACCTAATCCCGGCCCAGGAGGAAGGATCGACGATGTTTTTTTTCTTAATGATAGCCTGGGTTGGGCAGCCGGTGGGATCGGCGGCAGTATTTATATTACGCGGGATGGTGGCGCTACCTGGAAAAGACAAGTAGCTCTTGGTAAATACCTGCGAAGTATTGAATTCATCAATGAACAGGTTGGTTTTTGCGGCTCACTCGATTTCTCTTTTTATAAAACAACAAATGGGGGACAGACCTGGACCGATATAGCCGGTGATATCAACCCACGGCCTCCCGGGATTTGTGGTTTGTCAGCCCCGGATCCTCAACATATTTATGGTTGCGGTATCTGGTCCTTTCCCGCCTATGTGATCAAATCGGGTGATGGCGGAAATACCTGGACCATGATCGATATGTCTGCCTATGCAAATGCCCTGGTGGATATCATGTTCCTGAACAAGGATACAGGTTTTGTTTGCGGGATGGCTAAACCTTCCAGCCAGGGTGGGATAATCCTGAAAACCGAAAACGGCGGTGCAACCTGGAAAGTGGTTCACAAGACCACGATCGCGTATGAATACATCTGGAAATTACAGACACCCGATAATAAGAATTTTGTTGCGTCTATTCAGCCCAACCCGAATGTATTGCTTACCGGTTTTCTCCGGTCAAACGATGGAGGAGATAGCTGGAGGTTCAGGATGGTCAAACCTTATTACCATTATATCCAGGCGATCGGGTTTATCGATTTAAATACCGGCTGGGTAGGAGGTGATACTGCTTTATATAAAACGACCGATGGGGGATTGACATGGTCTGAGAACCTTGGTGTTGGTTCGGCTTACAACCGTTTCTTCCGGGTCAACAGTAAAGTAGCCTTCTTAACTGGTGAAAAGGTTTATAAATACAATGCATTACTGGATGGAGAACCACCGGGAGGTGTATTAAATGAGATCCATTCGCTAAAAGTATATCCTAATCCCGCCTCCGAAATGACGATCATCGAAGCGGTGTTTAATAATCCAACTACGGTCCGGATCGAAATATTTTCATCGGGTGGTGAAAGGATCGCACATGTATTCAGTGGTAAATTGCAGGGTGATAGCCGGATGTTTAAATTCGACCTCGGAAGACATGCAGCGGGAATATATTACGTGGTCATGAGAACAAATGAAGGAGTTATAACCCGTAAACTCAGTAAGCAATAAGCTGGTGCAACCCCTGCAACACATGGGGAATTTTCTCAACACAGGCGGCATTCATCTCTTCAGCAATTTTATTATTGCGGAACACTTTTTGTCTTCTCTTCGTTGAACATTAAAAAGGAGGTGAACATGAAATCAATAAAATGTGTTTGCATCGCTGCTATCGCGGCGGTAGCAATAGCCGGCTGTTCAAGCCCTGTGTATGTACAGAAGGATGATTCGGCAAACTTGAGTAACTATCATACTTATATGTGGGTGGATACCCGTGCGAGTGAGAATGATAATACAGTAAGAGGGATATCCTATGCGGATATCAGTGTGCGCAACGCAGTCAATGCAGCATTAAGACAGAAGGGTTGGACCGAAGTGTCTAATGACCCCGATGCACTTCTCAGCTATGATGTGCTCGTGGAAAGGACGACTGAACAAAAATCCGATCCCGTGTATACACAATCTTTCACCCGCAGTTATTATAACCCTTATACACGTCGCTGGAGTACGATCTATTATCCATCGCAGTTCCTGGGTTATGATACTTACCAGGTGCCTGTTAAAGAAGGAACCGTGACGATCTCTGTAATGGATGCAAGAACAGACAGGGCTATCTGGCAGGGATGGACAACAGAAACGCTTAACTATTCAAGATTGACCGATGATGAGGTCAGTCGTTCGGTGAGGAATATCTTCCGCAAATTTCCTTCTTAGGATAGTGGATGTATAAATAAAGTCCCGGAATACCTCCGGGACTTTATTTATAGCGATCATGTCATTTCTGTTTCCTGGAGCAGTTCTTCTTTTTTTAGCTGGACTTTTTCTTCCTGCATGATCAATTGGATCTCTCCATGCAATTTTATTTCATCACTGACCACCACGTGTCCGGCTTCTGTGATGGCATTCCAGGTAAGACCGAAATCCTTACGGTGCAGGATGCCATCCACAGTAAACCCTGCGCGCACCTGTCCCCAGGGGTCCGTGATCACGCCACCAAACTCCACCTCGAGGGTTAATGGTTTAGTGATTCCCCGGATGGTCAGGTCCCCGGACAGTTCAAATCCATTTTTTGTCTTTGTCATTTTCCTTCCTTCAAATTTCAATTGCGGGTATTTGGCGGAGTCGAAGAATTCCGGTGATTTGAGATGCGTATCACGCTGGGCATTGTGCGTATCGATGGAATCGGCGTCGGCAGTGAATAAGATCTTTTTGACATTGGTAAAATCCTGGGCTTCTGTTTCTACGGTAATATCATATTGTTTGAAATGCCCGGTTACCGTAGTGATCATCAGGTGTCTTGCTTTGAATTGTATTTCGGTATGCGCCGGGTCCGCTACCCATTTTATCCTGGCCATAACATGAATATTGAGGGTGAAGAAGAGTAATTACAAGAAAGGGCCGCAAAAAGCCTGCCTAAAGGAAGATAGTCAGTAGTCGGGAGTCAGGAGTCAGGAGTCAGGAGTCAGGAGTCAGTGGGCAGTAGTCAGTAGGTCAAAATATTATCGCCTACTCACTATTTTCCATTCCTCATTCACCATTATGTAGTATTTTCAAGTACCCAACCTGCCTTATATGAAACGACTGTTTACTCTTCTCGCAACGGTTACGATCGTTTATTTCGCGGCTGCACAAAATCTTACCGGGACAATTCCTGTCGAAATAAATAATACAGCCAATACTCATTTCGATTTTCAAGCCAATGCGGGGCAATTGGTAGAAAAAATTGTCAATAAGATCGGTTTAAAACCAAACTTCAGGATCAAAGCGGCAAAGGTGGAGAATGTGCAGGCGGTGATCCGTCATGGGCAGCGATATATAAAGTATAATCCTGCCTTTATCAACTCAATTAATAAAAGAGCTACAGATCAATGGGCTTCTGTTTTTATTCTTGCTCACGAGATTGGTCATCACCTGGATGGTCACACTGCGTTGAAAAAAAACCAGCGGTCTTCCGCAATTGAATTGGAAGCCGACGAGTTTGCGGGTTTTGTAATGTATAAAATGGGAGCTACGCTCGACCAGGCAAAACTCTCCGTCATGTACATCGCCAATCCCGTTGCTTCAAAAACACATCCCGGTACTGCCGATAGGATTGCTGCTGTTGAAAGAGGTTGGAGAAAATCAGCAGTCAATAGTCAGTAAGTCATTATTGAACTGCATTATACCTTGTTCCTTGTTCTCTTGTGCCTTCTACCTTGTACCTTGTACCTTGTACTCTTGTGCCTTGTATTCCTGTGCCTTCCCCGAGGGGTTGCTTCGGCTTAAAATTTGTTATTGATAAGTTGTATGAAGAAGAAGGAAAGCCTTTGGGAATTGATCAAGAGACTGGATGAGCAGGCCGGGGAATTCAACGTACACCTGTCGGAAGCAAACCGGTATTTTGATACAGCTGCGAAAAAAACCAGCAGCATCCTGGTTAAACATGAAAAGGACTTGCATACAACAATTGGTAAGTTAAGAAAGGCGTTGAAAAAATTTACCGCTAAAATGAAACCTGAAAGCAAATCGCGGAAGAAAGATCAATAACCTGTTGCTTATCCCCATCGGTTTAAAAACTCCACTAAAACAGGTTTCGTCCTTGTCCCTTGTCCCTTGTGCCTTGTGTCTTGTACCTTGTGCCTTGTGCCTTGTGTCTTGTGCCTTATAAGGCTTATCTTTGCTCCTCATTTTAAAGGAACTATGTCAGAAGAACGCAGCCATAATTTTCTCGAGGAGATCATTGAAGAAGACCTGAAAAACGGGAAATATAAATCGATCGTTACGCGGTTCCCGCCGGAACCGAATGGTTATTTACATATCGGTCATGCCACCAGTATCTGCCTGAATTTCGGGCTCACGAAAAAATTCGGTGGTTATACCAACCTGCGCTTTGATGATACAAATCCTGAAACCGAAGAAACAGAGTACGTAGAAAGCATCAAAGACGATGTGCGCTGGCTGGGCTTTGAATGGAAGCATGAATTATATGCCTCGGATTATTTTCAAACACTTTACGAATACGCAGTAAAACTTATTCAGAAAGGATTTGCTTACGTGGATGATTCAACATCGGAACAGATCGCTGCCGGGAAAGGAACACCGACACACCCGGGCACAAACAGTAAGTACCGTGATCGTAGCGTGGAGGAGAACCTGGATCTATTTGACCGGATGAAGAAAGGAGAGTTCCCCGACGGCAGCCGGACCCTGCGTGCAAAGATTGATATGTCTCATGTGAATATGCTGATGCGTGACCCGATCCTGTACCGGATCAAACATGCGCACCATCATCGCACGGGTGACGACTGGTGCATTTATCCCATGTACGATATGGCGCATGGACAAAGCGATTCGATCGAACAGGTCACTCATTCGATCTGTACCCTGGAATTTGTCCCTCACCGTGAATTGTACGACTGGTTGATCGAAAAACTGGAGATCTATCCCTCGCATCAATACGAATTTGCGCGTCGCAACCTGACCTATACGGTGATGAGTAAACGTAAATTGCTCCAGCTTGTTAATGAAAAACATGTGGAGAGCTGGGACGATCCCCGCATGCCTACGATCAGCGGGATGCGCCGGAGAGGTTATACTGCCGAAGCGTTGCGTGAATTCTGCGACAGGGTAGGTATCGCTAAAAGAGATAATATCGTGGATGTAGGATTACTTGAATTCTTTGTACGCGAGGACCTGAACAAAAAAGCATTGCGCAGGATGGTGGTATTTGATCCATTAAAAGTAGTGATCACCAATTACCCCGGGAATAAAGGAGTGGAGATGATGGCCGTTGATAATAACCCGGAAGACCCGAAAGCAGGAACACGGGATATCCCTTTTTCGAGAGAGCTATATATAGAGCGGGATGATTTCATGGAAAACCCGCCGAAGAAATATTTCCGGTTGGCGCCAGGACAGATGGTTCGGTTGAAAAGCGCTTATATCATCAAGTGTGATGAAGCGATCAAAGATAATGATGGTAAGATCACTGAATTGCATTGCAGTTATATACCGGAGAGCCGGAGCGGGCATGACACGTCGGGGATCAATGTTAAAGGAACCCTGCACTGGGTAAGTGTGGCACATGCTATTTCTGTAGAGTTGCGTGAATACGATCGTCTTTTCAACGTAGAAGATCCTTCACGTGAAGAAGGAGATTTCAAAAGTTATATTAATGCCGATTCATTAAAAGTGGTGACTACTGCCCTGGCAGAACCCGAATTGATGAAAGCAAAATTTGAAGACCGTTACCAATTTCTCCGCAAAGGTTATTTCTGTCTCGATAAAGACACCAGTTCCAGCCGAATAATCTTTAACCGGACAGTTACCCTGAAAGATGCCTGGGCCAAGGAAGCTAAGAAAGGCTGATGTTCCCCCAGTCACTAAAATTACTCACGGTGAAGCTTGCGGCGGATGGCATACCATGTTCGTGTTATTTTTCCCCATGAACGCCTTTTTCCACTATTAGTTTTTTGGAAGTAGTTATTTATTCGGAAGTTTTATTTTCCCTTCCAACCCCTATCAACTTCTTATCCCGCCCGCCTTATTCATCTAACCGAAACCTATTTTATGAGAAAGAAAGTTCGAGTCCCCCAGCTTGTCCTGTTTATCTTTTTTTTTCATTTCATGGATTGTTTGCGCAGGTTTCCGATATCCAGGAAAGCGCCTTGCGGCAGATACAGTCATTGATACGCGAAAAAGAATCGAGGACGCCGGCACAAAAGAAGATGGATTCACAGTTGCTGTATGGAATGAAACAGGATCGTGGTGAAGCGATTACCCCGGAAGTTCCCACCATGGAACTCAATATTAATAAACATCAACAGGGTAGATGCCGGTTTGTATACCCGAACCCGAATACAGGTCAGTTCCAGGTGAGGTATTATACGAGCAGTCCTGGCATCCCGCTGTACCTGTCGATCTATGATAAGACATAATCAGCTTCGCAATGAGGCAAAGCCCCCGGAATATCCCGGGGGGTTCTTTAATAACTGTTTTTTCCAGGATTGATGACTATAAAAAAGCCGTGATTTATAGGCCCTGGGTGATATAAAAAACTGAATGAGTATATTTTAATTTTGCTATTCGCAATACATGTGATAAATTTAGCCGCGAAATCTAACCTCTTAAAAACCAAGATTAATCCGGGCTCTATATTTTTTTTTAAGCCTAAACCTGCTTTTATGAGATCAAGACTTTACACACTTATTTTTACTGTTTTTTCACTCTTCTTAGCCGCCGGGGCTTTTGCTCAAGCACCTACGGTTACCCCTGAAACCGAGCCAAATAACACAGCTGGTACAGCTAACCTGGTCAGTACTACTGCCCAGAACACTGCTATCGTTTCAGCTATGATCAGCTCGGGGGACATCGACTTTATCACCTTTACTGCTCCCGCAGGATCCAGGATCTGGATTTCAACCGACCCGGGAGGTACACAAAATGCCGGCGCTACTTCACGTGACCTGGTCATCGACCTGCTTGCGTCTGATGGTACAACCGTCATTGAGAATGATGATGATGATGGTACAGGGAATGGTGGAGATGCCACTATTGAAACTGGCCTCGCTTCAATGATCGGCGGACGTGTATTGGTTACCGGGGGTACTTATTACCTCAGGGTTCGTGCATTCAGTGCAACTGGTATCGTAGATCCTTACAGGATATATCTTACTGTTACTACCTCTGCAGCGGTTCCCGAAGTAGAGCCCAACAACACTCAAGGAACTGCGAATACGATCGCAACAGGATCACAGCAAACAACTATCCGCTCCGGCTCCGTTAGCCCGGCAGCTGATAATGACTGGTATGCTGTTACCTGTGTAGCAGGAAATATTCTGCATATTAATACTGATGCAGATCCTGAAAGAGACGGAACAGGGACCGACCTGGTGGTTGAATTACGTGATCCTGCAGGTGTTTTAATTGTAAGTTTTGATAGCTCGATCACAGGTAGCCTGGCTAACCCGGCTGCTGAAGGAGCGCAATTTATTATAACTGTCAGCGGAACATATTATGTAAATGTCCGTCATTTTTCAGCTACTGGAACCGGTACTTATGACCTGATGGTTTCCGTAGCGCAGCCGACATCAAACCCGGTTCCCCTCTGTACGTTGGATGGTGAACCTAATAATACACCTGGTACAGCCCAGGTACTTAATCTTTCATTACAGAATGTAACCATGGTGTGCGGTTCTATTAATCCCGGCGGAGATCTTGATTTCTTCCGGATCAATGGTGTTGCTGCCGGTTCAAAGATCTGGTTAGTAACTGACCCAGGCGGTACACAAAATGCAGGTGCTACTTCACGTGACCTCGTTATGGACCTGCTTGCTTCTGATGGAACAACTGTACTTGAAAATGACGATGATGACGGTACAGGTAATGGTGGTGATGGAACCGTTGAAACCGGTTTGGCTTCCGCTATTGGAGGATATACCCTAACTGCCGGTGGAACTTATTTTATAAGTTTAAGAGCCTTTAGCGCTACCGGGATTGTCGATCCTTATAAACTCTTTATTGTAGTTACACCTCCGGGACTTGGTACCGCGGAAGTGGAACCAAATAATACGGCTGCGACGGCAAACACATTACTGAGTGGTTCAACCACAACGAATATCCGTACAGGGGCCATTGATGTTGCCGCTGACCAGGATTATTATGCTGTTTCAGTTGTAGCTGGTAATATCCTGGTTGTTGATGTTGATGCAGATCCTGAAAGGGATGGTACCGGTACTGACCTTGTAATAGAGGTACGTGACCCGGCTGATGTTTTATTGGCTAGTTGGGATAGCTCGATCTCCGGATCGCTTGCCAACCCGGCTTCCGAATCCGGCAATTTCGTTATTACAACCAGTGGAACATACTTTATTAAAGTGCGGCATTTCTCTGCTACAGGAACGGGTACTTATCATATCATGGCAAGTGCAGGTTCTGGAGGCGCACCCACATGTACACTTACCTGTCCGGCAAATATTGTACAATCTAATGATCCTAACCAATGCGGTGCTGTGGTAACTTATCCTGCTCCTACCACTTCTGGTTCTTGTGGTACAGTTACAGCTTCGCCTGCGTCGGGTTCATTCTTCCCAGTGGGTACAACAACCGTAACTGCTACATCAACTGGTGGCGGTACTTGTTCATTTACTATCCGCGTAAATGATACACAGGCACCGACTATCACTTGTCCTGCAAATATTGTTACGACTAACAGTCCGGCTAACGTGTGCGGAGCCAACGTTACCCTTCCTGCTCCGACAGTTAGTGATAATTGCCCGGGTGTAACATTTACGTATACACCGGCATCGGGAAGTTTCTTCCCTGTGGGTACAACAACAGTTACCGGCCGTGCAACAGATGCATCCGGTAATACATCAAGCTGTTCATTCACAGTAAGAGTGAACGATGTAACACCACCAGTGATCACATGTCCTGCTAATATTGTGGTGCCCAACGCTGCCAACCAATGCGGAGCAGTAGTGAACTTTGCGCCATCAGCAACGGATAACTGCGCCGTGGTAAACCTGACGCAGTCATCTTCTAATGTGGGTGCTGCCGGTTCAGTAGCCTGTAACAACGGTATTGCACATACAGAAAACAGTTACTGGAGAGCTTATACGCTGGCCCTTGCCACCCCGGTGACGATCAGTAACGTGATCTTCGGTATCGAGCTGGCCAATGCAGCGGGTACCGGTACCACGCAACCGGTGAACGTTAGAGTGTACACCAGTGCGGGAGCGTTCCCGGGTGGTGTACGCACGCTGGTAGCAAGCCAGACTTATAATATACCTGACCAGACCAATTCATTGTTCACAGCCACCTTTACCACACCGGCTACCATCCCTGGTAACTCGATCATGGTACTGGAAGTGAACACACCGGATGGTCGTCCTGCAGGTAATTTATTCTTTATCGGAAGTAATGCTTTACCGGAGACAGCACCGAGCTATTTATCGGCAGCTGATTGCGGTATCACTACACCGACAACGACAGCAGCGATCGGGTTCCCGAACATGCATATCATATTAAATGCAACGGGTCTGCTGGCAGTGCCGGTAGTATCGAGCCCTGCATCAGGAAGTTTCTTCCCTGTAGGAACAACAACGGTTACCAGCACAGCAACCGATGCAGCGGGTAATACCAGCAGCTGTTCATTTACAGTAAGAGTTAACGATACACAGGCACCTGCAATCACTTGTCCTTCTAATATCACCGCTACCACACCGGTTGGGTCCTGCGTAGCAACGGTTAACTATACAGTTACTTCTTCTGATAATTGTCCTGGAGTAACGCAAGCTCTTGTCAGCGGCCAGGCCAGTGGATCAGCCTTCCCGCTTGGTGTTACAACGAATGTGTGGAGAGCAACGGACGCAGCGGGTAATACGAGTACCTGTTCGTTCACGGTAACGGTGCTTGACGGCAACCTGCCGGTGATCACCCAGCAACCGGCAGCAACCAAGACAGTGTGCGAAACGACCAATACAA
>JADMIO010976106.1_pt1 | contig 70740 bp, 50 predicted proteins | sample 8958161 | NCBI WGS metagenome assembly JADMIO01 (sample SAMN16585339, study PRJNA669376) | soil metagenome | isolation source: Crop rotation soil | place: USA: Cullars Rotation, Alabama | collected 2011 | reverse complement strand
CGCGACTTCAAGTCACGTGAATTCCAAGCTTCGGATCCCACTGTGCTGGAAAGATCGATTTGTTCTGACCACCATCCGCGAACATTGCAGATGGCTTTGAATGCTTCTTCGGGCGACCGGTCTACCAGGAAGGCAGTAGTAAAACCTAGAGCTGTTGTCATATTCTTTTTTTTAATTGTAAACAGATTGTATGGGTGTTATTTTAGATCGGGTTTGCCTTTTCCTTCGGTCAGCAATTTGAACAAGCTTTCATTTATATAGAAGTTCCAGGCTTTTTCGCAGCCGTTGTAGCATTCTATGCCAGGTACCAGGCCAATGTGTGTGAAGGTAATCTGCGTTTTATCCGCTTTGGTTGAAATTTCCCAGCTCATTTGGGTATCCATCCATTCTTTCTTGTCTTTAAGCCAATGTTTATGACAATCAATTACCTGCCAGGCTATTTTCTTATCGGCGACAAGTTCAATAACTTTCGAAGTAATATAGGTTTCACCGAAACGGACGGTGAAAACATCATTGACCTTTTTTGTACTGCCTTCAAATACAGTCGTCCACCAGCCGCGAACATCGTTGATCACATTGAATGCCTGTTGCGACGTTTGGTCTACCAGGATGGTAGTTGCGAAATCTGTTGTAGTTATTTCCATCGTCTATTAATTTAAGAAGTAAAAGTATTGTCTAAATGTAACTTATATGGGTGGTAAAATAGACTTTGTGGCGGGTTGATATGGACATACTGAATGGTTATCTTTGCCAAAATGTGATCATGAAGCATCTTACCATAGTAGTACCGGACGGGCAGAATAATATAAGCAGTATAGCCGGCGCGTATAAAATATTTACAAAAGCGAATGAATACTGGAAGGAGAGTGGCAAAACGGAGTTGTTTATTATACAGCTCGCTGGGCTTTCGAAAGAGGTTGAATTTCATGATGGCTTATTTGCGGTGCGGCCGCATACGCATATTTCAGCGATTGCAAAAACTGATCTTATTATTATTCCATCGCTGAACCATAATTATGAGCAAGCCGTGCAAGGAAACGGGGCGCTGGTAGACTGGATCGCAAAACAATATAAGGAAGGCGCCGAGGTGGCAAGTATATGCACCGGGGCATTTTTGCTCGCATCGACAGGTTTGCTGGATGGAAAGAGCTGTTCTACGCACTGGGCTGTTGCGGAAAAGTTCAGAATGATGTTTGATAAAGTGAATTTACAACCTGACCAGCTCATCACTGATGAACATGGAATTTATACCAATGGTGGCGCCTATTCTTTCCTGAACCTGATGATATACCTGGTGGAGAAATATTATGACCGGCAGACAGCTATTTTTTGCGCCAAAGTCTTCCAGATAGAGATGGACAGGAACAGCCAGTCATCGTTTGCCATATTTACCGGGCAAAAACTGCATGGGGATGATGTGGTGAAAAAAGCGCAGGATTATATTGAAAACAATCTAGCCGAAAAAATATCTATTGAGCATTTATCCACTAAGTTTTCGGTGGGCAGGCGAAACTTTGATAGGCGGTTTATCAAAGCAACCGGTAATACACCTGTGGAATATTCGCAGCGGGTGAAAATAGAATCTGCAAAGAAAGCGCTGGAAACGAGCAGGAAGACAATTAATGAAGTAATGTATGAGGTTGGCTATTCGGATGTAAAGGCGTTTCGCGAGGTATTTAGAAGGATCACCGGGATGTCGCCGCTGGAGTATAAGGGGAGGTATAATAAAGAGGCGGTGGGGTAGTGTGGGGGATTACAAATCCCCCAACCATGTGCTTTCGGATTGCAAATCCGAAAGAGCGGAGATGGTATAAATGCGATATTGCGGCTGGTAAAAGAATGATCTTAAATAGATGGCATTAGGGTGCTGACCATATTATCTGTCCAGCGCGGGACGAACCACCCCTGCTGTATTCGGCATTCGCCTCATACAGCGTCCCCTCCTTGAAAAAAGGAGGGGAGCGTGTTACGTACCCTATACTTCGTTCATTGTGATGGCAGGATGCAAATCCCCAACCATGTGCTTTCGAATTGCAAATCCGAAAGAGCGGGCCATATTATGTGTCCAGCGCGGGCAAACTTCTTAACTCAAGTTAAATACGATATTAACCTGCGTTATTGGCTATGGCCTGGTATGCGGAGTATTTTTGCCTTACAAAATGACTGATATGAACAAACCGACAGTATTGGCGCAAATGATGCAGATAATTGCTGACATTCGGATATCATGTTGAGTTTACAATGTAACCCGGGTCGCTATTGGAGATATGGGCTACAAAAATCTGCAAACTGCTGAAGAACTTGCTGAAGGTGATCACATATTTTAAAATTAAAATTTATGCATCCGCAAATCGAGAAATTAGAAGGGCTTTTTTCGCAGAGGAAAATTGATCCTGCTGCATTTGGAGCGTTTTTCGATCAGCTTTGGATAGCTGCTGATTTGTTGCCACGACGCGAAATGCGCAAAATGACAGACCATGCCCTTGAATGTTGCAGTGCGGAAGTTCCGCTTAACAAACGTAACATGGCCCTGGTAACACTTGCATCAGGATTCGTTGCATTTCATGAAGGTGATTATCATAATTCCCTTTCAATCCTGGCCAAAGCCCGTGAGTTATTTTCTGAGCTTAAGGATGAACAGGGTATCTATGCTGTTACTGTATAGAAGGTGGTAATTACCGGACACTCGGCGAAATGACGTTGGCAGTCAGACGCTGGCTCGAAGCATATCAGAATTTAAAGAAGTCGGGCTGTTTCCGGCATTTTTTGGGATTCTGCCTTCATCAGCTTGCTGAAATATATTCCGAAACAGGGCAGCTCGACGAGGCCTTGCGGTTTCACCAGCTTTGCGAAAAGCATACAAGTTCCCCCGATGCTGAGAATAAGACTATTCTGTCTCGTACACTTAATGGGATTGGTGTAGTATACCGGCTCCAGAAAAAATATGCATTGGCATTTGAATACCTCGAACGTGCCCTGAAACTGACAGAACAGATAAATAACCCATCTGCTAAAGCGAGGGTGCTGACGGATATAGGAATATATTATTTTGAGATGGGGGATTATCAAAAGGCTGCTGAACAGCAGCAGCAGGCCCTCGATATCCGTATCGGCATGCATATTGAGAACGGCGTTGTAACAAATATGATGCTTCTTGCTGAAATATCAGTTAAGTCGGGGCGGCGCGATGAAGCTATAGCCCTGCTCTATAAAGCTTTGTCTATAGCGGAAGAGATAAAGGTGAAGCAAAAAATGTTCCAGATACATTCGATGCTTTCCGACATTTATCAGCTCAACGGCGATTCTGTGAAAAGCTTATTTCATTATAAAACATTTCATCTGATCAGGGAAGAAGTGCAAAATGAGAACAATGAGAAGAAGATAAAAAACCTCCAACTTATTTTTGAAGCAGAGCAGACGATCCAGGAAAATGCTATCATAAAAGCGCAGAAACTTGAAATTGAAACCAGGAATACGCAACTGCAGGAAACAATCGATGAGCTTACTATCACTAAAATAAGCCGTAAGGCAAAAGCCTTAACATTAGTTGTGGGGGTAACGCTTATTGTGGCGCAAGATCCAATTTTCGAGCTTGTATTAACGCGGATCAATGAAAACAATTACCTATTTACTATTGCTGCCAAAGTCATCATCATTATGAGCTTAAAGCCGATTGATATTGCTATTGAAAAATATCTCCTTAAAAAAATAGTGCTTAATAAGAGAATGCAAATAGCATAAGCTCATGTCTCAGCTAAGCCTCTTTTATCAAGATATTACGGTAGTGGTTTGGTATTTTTCAAAACGAGAGTTGAATAACGTCAAAATGTTTAATTTAATCCATACATATTTTTAATCACATGCAAGGCAGTTAAAATCGCGTTAAACTGTATGTGTATATTTTGACAGCAACGGGTACGGGCTATTTTTGTACCTTCGCACACTTTCGCAAAGTATCTCGATGGATATATTGGAATCAATTGACCGCAGCAAGCTGCCAAAGCATGTAGCCATTATTATGGATGGCAACGGCCGTTGGGCTAAAGAGCGCGGAGAAGACAGAGTGTATGGTCACCACGAGGGCGTGCTAAGTGTGCGCGAAATTGTGAACACCAGCGCTGAATTAGGTATTCAGTACCTGACACTTTATGCATTCTCGGCCGAGAACTGGAACCGGCCAAAAGCTGAGGTGGATGCCCTGATGGAGCTGCTGGTGAATACGATAAGAAAAGAGATAGAAGAGCTGAAAAAGAATAATGTAAGGCTACATATAATAGGCGACTTTGCAAGCCTGCCGGATGTGTGCCAAAAGGAACTGAACGAGGCAAAAGATATGACGGCGAGCAATACAGGACTGAACCTGGTGCTTGCTCTTAGCTACAGCTCAAGGCAGGAGATAGCGGAAGCAGCAAAGCAGATAGCAGTGCGTGTGGCGAAGGGTGAACTAAAGGTGGAGGATATTAATGACCAGGTTTTTCAACAATATCTTAATACGGCCTCATTTCCCGATCCCGAGCTGATGATAAGGACGAGCGGCGAGTACAGGATAAGCAATTTCCTGCTGTACCAGCTTGCTTATGCAGAGCTTTATTTTACCAATGTGCATTGGCCTGATTTCCGGAAGAATAATTTATACGAAGCATTGCTGAATTACCAGCAGCGTGAACGCCGATTTGGCAAGACGAGTGAACAAATACAAACGAATCCCCACCAGCATGTATAAAGGCATTACCAGATATTGTTTGTTGCTAATTTGTGTTTTTTGTTTTGCTCATTCTTTTGCGCAGATCGGAGGATCAGGGTCGGGGCTCAGCAAGATGATGCAGCAAACCCAGACAGGTGCCAGTGATAATGGAAAGCCTAAGGAATATGAGCTGGCCGGTATAACGGTAAGTGGCGCCAAATACCTGGACCAGGACCTGCTGATAGCAGTGACCAACCTGATAGTGGGCCAAAAAGTATACCTGCCAAATGATGAGCATATTGCCAAAGCCATAAGGGCACTGTGGAAACAGGAACTATTTTCGAATGTAGACATAACGATCACTAAAATAATTGACGACAAAGTATTCCTGAACATTGGGGTAGAAGAACGCCCCCGCCTGAGCCGTTTTAACTTCAGGAATATCAAAACTTCGGAAGCTAAAGAACTGAAAGGTAAACTGACGCTGGTGTCTAACAAAGTAGTGACAGATGCTACTAAAAAAGAAGCTGTAGTCCGTATTAAGAAGTTCTATACCGATAAGGGCTATGGACGGGTACAGGTGTCAGTACTGGAAAGAAATGATACCGGGTCGATCAATAAAGTGATCCTTACGTTCGTGATCAACAAGGGTAATAAAACCCACATCAACCAGATAAATATAGTGGGCAATGTAAATGCTTCAGAATCGCGCCTGAAGCATGCGCTGAAATCCACAAAGGAAAATACCCGATTTACCCTGCATCCTGACGAAGATGTGAGTGTTTACCCAGTGCCAAAAAGATCATTTGGCAAGTACATGAAGCAATTCGGATTCTTATCACCAACAAGAACGCTCGATGCGCTTGATGATTATTTCAGGTTTAAATTATTTGCTGCATCAAAATTCAACCAGTCGAAATTTGATGATGATAAGCAGGCGCTTGTGAGTTATTATAACACTCTTGGTTTTCGCGATGCCGCTATTGTAGCTGATACAGTGTATCCGGTAAAGAATGGCAACATTAATGTGGACATCAGGGTTAAAGAGGGACATAAATATTACTTTGGGGATATTGCCTGGAAAGGAAACACTAAATATACCAGCGAATTCCTGGGGCGGACATTAGGTATCAAGAAGGGCGATGTATATAACCAGCAGTTATTGGAAACACGCATGGGCCGCCAGTTAAGCCCGGATGGTGGGGGAGAGGATGTGAGCAGCCTGTACATGGATGATGGTTACCTGTTTTTCAACATAGACCCTGTAGAAATATCGATAGTAGGAGATACCATCAACTATGAAATGCGCATAACTGAAGGCGCGCAGGCAACGATAAGGGATATAAATATTGCCGGCAACGACCGCACAAATGAGCATGTGATACGTAGGGAGCTGTATACCCGTCCTGGTAATAAATTCAGCCGCTCTGAGCTGATACGTTCACAGCGCGAAATTGCAAACCTTGGATTCTTCGACCAGGAAAAAATAGGAATAGTACCGAAGCCGCACCCTGAAGACGGTACTGTGGATATAGACTACACGGTAGTAGAAAAATCGAGCGACCAGTTGCAGCTTTCTGCGGGCTTTGGTGGTGGGGTAAATTTCTACGGTAACATAGGTATCACCTTCAATAACTTTTCTATCCGCAATATCTTCAAGCCTAAAATGTGGGATCCATTACCGGTGGGCGATGGACAGAAATTCTCAGTAAGCTATGCATCGAACGGAGCTTATTATAACTCGTTAAGCACCGCATTTACAGAGCCATGGCTGGGCGGCAGAAAACCAAACTCGCTAACTGCCAACCTCGTGTACAGTAAGTACTCTGCAGCAGCGATAGGTACCAATCCTAACTTCTCGTTCCTGCGTATGGTGGGAGGCGGACTTTCTATGGGTAAACGCCTGAGCTGGCCCGATAACTATTTTGTGTTTAACTACGGTGCGTTCTACAACAATTACCGGTTGAAGAATTATTCGCTTATACCCAACTTTGCTGATGGTTATAGTAATGACTTCCACTTTAAGTTTGTGCTGTCGCGTAATTCTATAGACCAGCCTCTTTACCCAAGGAGCGGATCTAATGTTACGTTTACTTTCCAGGTAACGCCACCTTACAGCGCATTCTCAGGAACAGATTATACCGATAAATCTCCGCAGCAAAAATATAAGCTGATAGAGTATCACAAGTATAAATTCACGGCTGATTTCTACCAGAAGATCTATGGCAATCTCGTATTGAGGTTGGCATCTAAATATGGCTTCCTCGGTTATTATAACAGCGGTATAGGGTTCTCTCCATTTGAGCGGTTCCAGGTAGGGGGTGATGGTTTGTCAGGTTATTCTTACTTTATTGGTAAAGACATTGTGAGCCAGCGTGGGTATGAAATATATGCTACTGATGCCACCATCTTCAATAAATACCAGGCAGAGCTTCGCTACCCATTCTCGCTGAGCCCTACGGCAACTATCTATGGACTGATGTTTGTGGATGCGGCCAATGCATGGGCTACATTTGGCGATTACAATCCGTTCAAGCTAAACAGGGATGTAGGCGTGGGTATCAGGATATTCCTGCCGATGTTTGGATTACTCGGGCTTGACTATGGTATTGGGATCGACCGTTATGACCGGTCAACAGGTTCGACTGGCTTAAAAGATATAGCTAAATTTAACTTTATGTTGGGCTTCGAACCTGAATAGTCCAGTAACTTTGAATTTCGTTACTAAAAATAATTATTGTATGAAAAGAATATTGTTCAGTATTTTATTTCTTTTAGCTGCTGCAACAGGAGTTAAAGCGCAGCATTACTGTATCATAGATTCGAAGTATATACTCGAAAAAATGAGCGACTATAAGGATGCCCAGGGCAAACTGGACAATATAGCAAAAGCGTGGCAGGAGGAAATAGATAACAAGATGCTGGAGGTAGATAAGATGTATAAAGGCTACCAGGCCGAACGTCCTATGCTGTCTGACGATATGCGCAAGAAGCGTGAGGATGAAATAGTAGCCAAGGAGAAAGCTGCAAAGGACATGCAGAAACAACATTTTGGGCAGGAAGGTGATCTTTTTAAAAAGCGCCAGGAATTCATAAAGCCGATACAGGACCGTGTATTTAATGCGGTACAGAAAATGGCAACCTCAAAAGGATTCGATATTGTTTTGGATAAAGCAGGCGGTGTTACGCTGTTTTATGCTGATCCGAAACTGGACAGAAGTGAGGATGTTTTAAAAATACTTGGAATAAACAAATAATGGCATTTACTTTGCACATCTAAAAAATAAATAAAGATAAAAAATAATGAAAAAAGTAGTAATTCTCCTTGCCTGCAGTTTACTGACCAGCTGTATTGTTTTCGCACAATCGCCTCAAAAATTCGGATGGCTTACATCTGCCGAGCTATTACAATCAATGCCAGAAAAGGCAAAGGCTGACTCTGATCTTGCAAAGTATGCAAAGTCTTTCCAGGACCAGATAGACATAATGATGAAGGAATACCAGACCAAGGGGCAGCAATTCCAGGCCAGTGAAAAGACTATGACCGATGCGATGAAGGAAGTGAGAATGAAAGAAATACAGGACCTGCAAAACCGCATAGAAAGCACACAACAGAGCGCACAGGAAAAACTGCAGCAGAAGAAGCAGGACGTGTATGCGCCGATATTAGAAAAAGCTGATAAGGCGATACAAACTGTAGCTAAGGAGAAGAACTATGACTACGTGTTTGATAAGAGTGGTGGTATGCTGTTGTTTGCAAAAGAGGCAGATGATATTATGCCGCTTGTGAAAGCAAAACTTGGTATTAAGTAAAATGACCATTGGGATATCATAAAGTAATTGCGCTCCATAATTTTTTATGGAGCGTTTTTTGTTTGAAAGAGCGAAGTTTTTTTATGGTTCTATTTAGCTAAAGCTGATTGTTCAGCATGTCATGGTTCGACGTGGCTCACCATGACAGGAATTCTACCACGCTTTAAAGGGAAATAGATTGAATGGCAGAACAGAATGTATATATACTTGCGATAGAGTCGTCTTGTGATGAGACGAGCGCAGCTGTCGTGCGGGATGGTAAGGTGCTGAGCAATATTATTGCTACACAGAAGGTGCATGAGCGGTATGGCGGGGTAGTGCCGGAACTGGCATCGCGGGCGCATATGCAGAATATATGGCCTGTGGTGGATGCTGCTATAACCGACGCAGGGATCAGTAAGAATGACATTACGGCTGTTGCATTCACACAATCGCCGGGACTGCTGGGATCTTTGTTGGTAGGTGCCTGCTTTGCGAAGGGGTTTGCACAGGCGCTGAGTTTGCCGCTTATAGCAGTGCATCATATGCAGGCACATGTACTGGCTCATTTTATAGATGACCAGCCTGAATTCCCTTTCCTTTGCCTGACGGTATCAGGTGGGCATACGCAGATAGTATTGTGCAGGGATCACCTTGATATGGAGGTGCTAGGAGAGACTATTGATGATGCTGCCGGGGAAGCATTTGATAAAGTGGCGAAGATGCTGGGATTGCCATATCCCGGAGGGCCACTGGTGGATAAATATGCTAAGGAGGGTGACCCGCTGCGGTTTAAATTTCCAATGTCAGAAATGAAGGATTATGAATTTAGTTTTAGTGGTATAAAAACATCCGTGCTGTATTTTTTGCAGGCGCAGAGAAAAGCTGACCCTGAATTTGTAGAGAAGAATATCAAAGACATTTGCGCTTCAGTACAATATACCATCATCAAAATGCTGATGACGAAATTAGAGAAGGCAGCAAAACAGCTGGATATAAAACATGTAGGCATTGCAGGCGGCGTATCGGCAAACAGCGGGCTGAGAAAAGCAATAAAAGAAGCAGGGGAGAAGAATGGATGGAAGGTGTATATACCTCGTTTTGAATACTGCACTGATAATGCTGCCATGATAGGCGTAACCGGTTATTATAAATTTCTCAAATGCTCTTTTGCGGATATGACCGTAAGCCCGAGCGCACGTGCTACCTGGCAATGAGTAATACCTACTTCCAGTTCAAACAATTTACCATAGTGCAGGAAAAGGGTGCCATGAAAGTGACTACTGATGCCTGTATACAAGGCGCGTGGTCGCCTGTATTGCCAGGTATGAAGTATGTGCTGGACATTGGCGCCGGTACAGGATTACTGTCTCTCATGCTGGTACAACGGAATCCGGCTATTGTAGTTGATGCAATAGAGCTGGATGTGGATGCGGCAAGGGAAGCAAGAGCAAACGCAGGTTCATCGCCCTGGAATGACAGGGTGAATATAATGGAAGGAGATGTACGTGATCATACGTTCCCTCATAAGTACGATCTGATCATTTCCAATCCTCCGTTTTTTAATAATAGTTTATTAGGTAAAGAAGAAAATGAAAATAACGCGCGGCATACTTTATCATTGTCTTATAGAGAACTGCTAAACGTAATGGAAAGCAACCTGGCTGAGGGGGGTATTATTTCCATCCTGTTACCTGCTACGGAATATGAGTTGTGGAGATCACTTGCAAAAGCGAATAGCTGGTTTGAATTTAGCAGGCTATCTATCCGGCATAAAGATGGCGCGCAGGTAAAAAGAGTTGTTGGTGTTTTTTGCAAAAAGAAAGCGGCGTCAGCTATAGCAGAAGAATTGACCATTATGGGCAGCCAGGATAAGTACTCGCAAAATTTTATTGACCTGTTGTCTCCGTTTTATCTGAATTTGTAGTGATAACGGTTGTGGTTGACTTCTTTTTTAAAACGAAGAAGATGCAGGTAGAAATCCAGCCGAACCAGATGAGGTAGAAACCATAATGAAAGCGCCTGCCAAGAAGGTGGTGAGAAAAGTCGTTTGTGAAATCGTTGTACGTAAAATACAGGCAAGCTGCAGCAACTAAAAGTAAGAGTATATGTACGGCCCTTGCTGTAATGGCTGTTAATCTGCGCTGCAATTGATCATGGATAAAAAAGAGTAGCATGAGGAACATGAATACTGCGGCTGCTCCCTGCCACCATATTTTTAACAGGTTATATTCTTTGTAGAAAAAGGTCATGCCCACCCGGCCTATCCACGATGCTTTTGACAACAGATGGCCTGATATAACAGACAGCAGCGCTAAATAAACAATGAAGAGTAATTTGCGTTTCACCAGTAGTTGTTTTGTTATCTTCTTTTGTTGGCTTTTTTGGTAGTGTTGGCAGGTTTGTTTGCAGGTTTTACCTTGATGTATACGAGCTTGATATTGCCTTTGTCTGACTGGCGCTCATCTATCTCGAAGTGTGCTGTGCTTTTTATGAGCTGGCCAAGTTTTTTAAAACCATAATTGCGGGAATCGAAATCTGGTTCTTTTTTCAGTATCAGGTTGCCAACTTCGCCCAGGAAAGCCCAGCCGCTTTCATCTGCAAGATCGCTGATACTAGTGGAGATTAACTGGATGGTTTTGCGGTCGAGGCTTTTTATGGAATTTTCGTTTTGCTTCTCTTCTTTCTTTTCTTCTTCCTTCGATGAGGTTTCAGCTTCGGCAAGGATCTCTATGTAAATGAATTTGTCGCAGGCGGCAATAAAAGGGGAGGGAGTTTTCTTTTGACCCATGCCTATTACTTTTACGCCGGCTTCGCGCAGGCGCAGAGCAAGACGGGTGAAATCGCTATCGCTGGATATGATGCAAAAGCCGTCTACCTTCCCCGTATACAATATGTCCATGGCATCTATGATCATAGCGGAGTCGGTGGCATTTTTGCCTGAGGTGTAGCTATATTGCTGGATAGGGGTGATAGCGTTTTCGAGGAGTACCGATTTCCATCCCGAGACAGTAGGCTTTGTCCAGTCGCCATAAATTCGTTTGAATGTTGGTGTACCGTATTTGGCAATTTCTTCCATCATACCTTTTACGTTGCTGTATGGCACATTGTCGGCGTCTATGAGGACTGCGAAGCGCAGGTCTGTGAGGTTTTGCATGACATTTATTTAGAGGACGGAAATTGCATATTGTAAAGTAAAAAAAAATCCGGCTATTGTTATTATAGCCGGATTAAAAAGTATGTTGCATGCATAAATTACTGCATTGACTTTGCATCTTTAAGAAACTGCTCTAACCCGAGATCAGTTAAAGGATGTTTCAGCAGGCCGAGTATGGAAGATAGCGGGCAGGTGCAAATGTCTGCTCCGGCTTCAGCACAGCGAACAATGTGCAAAGGGCTACGGATAGAGGCTGCCAGTACTTCGGTCATGAAGCCTTGCGAATTGTAGATGCTTACGATCTGCTCTATTAGCTGAACACCATCCCAACTGCCATCGTCTATGCGGCCGATGAACGGTGAAACAAATGTAGCGCCGGCTTTGGCTGCAAGTATAGCCTGGCCTGCGGAAAATACCAGCGTGCAATTGGTGCGTATACCGTTATCAGTAAACCACTTTATTGCTTTGATGCCATCTTTTATCATGGGCACCTTTACCACTATATTTTTATGCAGCTTTGCGAGCTTTTTGCCTTCTTCTACAATGCCCTCGAAGGTTGTTCCAAGCACTTCGGCGCTTACAGGACCATCTACCATTTCACAAATTGTGACATAGTGCTGATTAACAGCGTCCTCGCCCTTTATCCCTTCTTTTGCCATTAAGGAAGGATTGGTGGTAACACCATCGAGTATTCCTAAGTCGTGTGCTTCCTTTATCTGTGCAAGGTTAGCTGTATCTATGAAAAATTTCATTTTATATTGATTTTCGGATGCAAAGGTAATTAAATGGAAATCTGAAAATCTGAAAATTTGAAAATGGGGAAAAGTAATTATCAGAGCAGGCTCCAGAGAAGAAAAATAAAAAAACCGGCAAGTTACTCACATCGCACCGCTACAACCACCCGCCCTTGCTACATTCCTGTCCTGGGGGATTCAGCAGGAGCTGGCCGTATAAGACTTGCCGGGGCGCAAATGTAGGTAAAATAATTGTCAGGACAGATATTCTTAACCATCTGCGAAAAAATATTTTTACCTATAATCTTTGAACAGCAATTTTTTTGTGGCAGGATATCACAACTATATCTTGTGTAACTGTAAAGTAGCGGGAAAACTAATATTAAATTGATTTTATAAAACCCAACTAATTTGTACTTTTGCAAGTCTTTGAATTTAAGATTTCGATGGTTGTTTTATAAATCGATTACATCACTTTTTTTTAATAATAAATTAAAAATTGTCAATCAAAGTATGAATTTTATACTTTAATATTATGATATTGCTTTTTGCAAATGTATTTTTTTTGTTAATCCACTATAAGTTATGAAACTTAAATAAATAAATCATATCTTGCGCCTAATTTTATGGAATCAATATGTTAATTTTAATTAGTGAATATAAAACCTTATCTCTTATCTCGTAAAGCAATATCTATGAATCGCAAAAACCTACTCATTATTACCCTACTAATTTTAGGTTCTAACTTTATCGCCAGGGGCCAGGCATCTATTTGTCCTCCTAATGTGGATTTGGAACTTGGCAATCTTTCAAACTGGCACTTTTTAAATGGCCTTGTGGCCGACGGACCTGTATATACGCTGGCTCCTACTGCACCGGTTGTCGGTAGAGAAGAGTTGACTCCTACAGGGCCAGTTAGCGATGGTTGGGGAGGTTTCCCTACCGTGGCTCCGGGTGGTGGCTTACATTCTGTTAAGTTGGGAAGTGATATAGTGCCCAATTATGCGCAACGAGCTATTTATTATATAAATATACCCCCTGGAACTACCACTTATAGTATCATCTACCATTATGCGGCAGTTTTAGAAATTCCAACATCAGGCAGTCCGCATAGTCCTGCGCAAGAACCTAGATTTACGGTAAATGCTTATGACTCTGCGACCCTGTCTTCTATTCCTTGTGCAGCCTACACTTATGTTTCGGGAGCCCCGGGAACCGGTTTTATCAATTCTCCGGTAAGGTCCTCTATATTTATGAATGGCTTCGATGTATGGTATAAGCCATGGACCTTCGGTAATATGAAATTCCCAGGAATGAATGGCCGCACGGTAGCGGTTGAATTTACATCAAATGGCTGTACACTTGGTGGCCACTGGGGATATGGCTATTTTGACATGAGCTGTGACCTGTTTGCCAATGTAATTGCCTGTGGTACTGCAACAGAAACGCTTACGGCGCCTCCGGGTTTTGTTTCTTACCAATGGCTGGACTCTGCAACAATGTCAACATCTTATGGAACTACTCCATCGATCACTGTTCCGGCTCCTTCTGTACCTACGACTTATGCAGTAATTATTACCCCTGCCGCAGGTTACGGTTGTCCAGATACTTTGTATTCAAGGCTGATCCCTACACACCTTTTGATAGCACCTACTAACGATACTACTATATGTTCAGGAGCAAGTGTTCCGATGTCTTTAAATGCTACTGACATTACATCTCCGTTGGTATATAACTGGACTCCATCAACCGGGCTAAGCTGCACCACATGTGCAAATCCATTAGCGACCCCGACAACCACAAGATCATATACTGCTACGGTAACCGACCCGGGAGGATGTTCTCAAACACATGTTTTCAATATAACAGTTTTCCCTACACCAGCACCAATTAGCGGCAACCTTAATGCATGTCTTGGGGTGCCAGTTACTTTGAGCGATGGCGTAGCGGGAGGTGTATGGACAAGCGCAAATACAGCAGCAGCCACAATTGGTTCCAGCACAGGTATAGTGACAGGGGCCTCGCTTGATACCAGCACTATAACATATGCATTTGGCGGGGGGCTTTGCGCTACGAGCGCAGTGATCACGGTAAATCCTTTGCCTTCAGCTATCTTAGGTTCTACACCTGTATGCGCAGGGTCTACGTTTACGCTTACCGATGCCACTACGGGTGGTACCTGGACAAGTTCTAATACAGGAATAGCTACTGTTGATCCGTCTACCGGAGTCGTTAGTGGCGCGGGCGCAGCAGGTGGTATTGCTACCATATTCTATGTTGATGGCGGGACAGGTTGCCCTGTTACAACAGCGGTGACGGTAAATCCACTTTCACCTATAACGGGTGTAACAAATGTGTGCTATGGCCTGACTACAGCACTGAGTGATGTGGTGCCGGGCGGTACCTGGATGAGCAGTAATACCTCTGTAGCCTCTATAGACGCTTCCGGCCTTGTATTTGGATTAGGAGCAACCGGTGGTACCGCTACTATTACTTATACAACACCAGCGGGATGTACTACAACTACGACAGTTACAGTGAACCCACTACCCGCTGCCATTACCGGTGGTATGTCTATTTGCCCGGGAACAACGACAACATTAAGTGATGCTACAACAGGTGGTACATGGAGCAGCAGCACAATAAGTGTGGCGAGTATTGTACCAACCGGAGTTGTTACCGGTGGCATTGCAGGCCTTGATACTATCAGTTATACATTAAGTACGGGGTGTCTGGTCAAAGCCATTGTTACTGTTAATCCTACACCACCAGCTATTACAGGAACACTTACATTATGCACGGGAACTACTACTACACTAAGTGATGCTATAACAGGCGGTACATGGAGCAGCAGCAGCACATCAATTGCTACTGTGGGGTCATCTTCCGGTGTTGTAAGCGGCGTTACTGTAACAGGTGGAGTATCTACTATTGTTTACACTTCGCCTGCAGGCTGTTTAACAAGTACTACTGTAACGGTAAATCGTTTGCCTGCCGCTATCACCGGCGTGGCAAGGGTATGCGAAGGTCTTACCACTACACTGTCTGATATCACAACAGGTGGCGTATGGAGTAGTACCGCTACATCTGTAGCTACAGTTGTATCCGGCACAGGTGTCGTATCCGGCGCGTCTGCAGGATTTGCTCCAATTCTATATACTCTTCCTACAGGGTGCAGCGCAGGTGTGATAGTAACCGTTAATGTGACCCCGGTGCCAATAGCCGGCGTATTTAATGTATGCGTGGGCGCAACTACAACCCTGGCAGACGGAACCACTGGCGGTACATGGCTTAGCGCCACGACCTCTGTAGCGACGGTTGGTAATACAACCGGCATAGTTACCGGCGTAGGCCCTGCGGGTGGATCGTCTGTAATTACATATATGATGCCGACTGGCTGCCTTGCAACCGCTACAGTGACAGTAAACCCGCTGCCTACTTTATTTACTGTAACTGGCGGTGGTGTATATTGTGCAGGAGGGCCCGGCCTTAGTATTGGTTTAACTGGTTCTTCAATCGGTGTTATCTATCAATTATACAATGGCGCCACACCGGTTGGTTTCCCTGTTTCGGGTACCGGCAGTGCTATCAGCTTTGGTTTGCAAACGGCAGCAGGCACATATACAGTGTCAGCTACTAATTCAGCAACAGGGTGTGCTAGAACTATGACTGGCAGTGCTACTATAACAGTTAATCCTGTACCATCTTTGTTTACTATAACAGGTGGTGGCAGTTATTGCGCAGGCGGTGTTGGTTTCCCTATCGGACTTACTGGTTCTACTGTAGGTATCAATTATCAATTACATAACGGGCTTTTCATAAGCCCGATAATAGCCGGTACCGGCAGCGCGCTTAATTTTGGTTTAGAAACAATAGGAGGCACTTATACCGTTGTAGCTACCAATCCGTTAACCGGCTGTACCAGCACCATGACGGGCACTGCAGTGATCACAGTGCTTCCATTGCCACCATTATTCCCTATAACTGGCGGCGGCGGATATTGTGCCGGTGGGGCAGGGTTACCGATTGGCTTGCCGGGCTCTACAAGTGGAATTACTTACATGTTATTTAATGGACCAACCGGGATCAGCATTCAACCTGGAACAGGCGGGCCTATTTCTTTTGGCCTGCAAACAACACCAGGCACTTACTACATAGTGGCGAACAACGGCGCTACGTCGTGTACCGACACTATGACCGGCACAGCAACGATAACAATAAATCCTTTGCCTGCTGCGATCACAGGTCCAACATCTGTATGTGTGGGCGCTACGATAACAGAAGTAGATGATTCATTAGGAGGTACATGGAGTAGTAGTAATACAGCGAACGCATCAATTGGCCTGTCAACCGGCATTGTTACCGGTGGCACATCAAGCACTACGGCCGTTATTACCTACACTTTACCAACCGGGTGTATAGCTACGCGCACGATAAGTGTAAGCCTTTCACCAGCTCCTATAGCAGGGCCGGGCGCCGTTTGTGTAGGTTCATTAATATTAAAGACAGATGCTGTAACAGGCGGTGTATGGACAAGCGGCAATACATCAAATGCAATTATTACTACACCTCCGGGAACCGTAAGCGGCGTGGGTGCGGGTACAGCATCTATTACGTATACTTTGCCATCTACCGGCTGTTTTACCTCGGTACCAGTTACTGTGAATCCATTGCCAGCTGCAATAACAGGTGTTACTACCGTGTGCACAGGATTATCTACAACATTAAGTGATGCCTCAACAGGCGGGGCGTGGAGCAGCGGCGGTACATCAGTAGCTACTGTTACATCTTCTCCCGGTACAGTATGGGGTGCAAGCGGAGGAACAGTTCCTATAATCTACACACTACCTACTACCTGTGCTACATTAATTACTGTAACAGTATATCCGTCACCAGCGCCTATAGCCGGCGCTGGAAATGTTTGCCAGAACTCATCTATGATACTGGCAGATGCAATAACCGGTGGTACATGGACCAGCAGCAGTACAGGAGTTGCAACTATCGGGCTTACTACTGGTGTTGTCTATCCTATTACTCCGTCTACTACTACCATTACCTATACTCTTCCGGGTAACTGCACCACTACTAAAGTTATTACCGTGAACCCGATAGCTCCGATCACCGGGCCTACTGTGGTTTGCCAGGGATCGAATATAACATTGAGTGACGGTACTCCTGGCGGAACCTGGAGCAGCAGTAATACTGGCGTTGCTACCGTGAGTGCGGGTGGCTCAGTGGGCGGTGTAACGCCTGGTATTGTAACTATCACTTATACTACAGGCGCAGGTTGTACTACTACTTATACTGTAACCGTAAATATTACACCTACGCCTATCACGGGCACTGCAAGCGTATGCGTTGGCCTGTCAACATCATTGGGTGATGGGGTGAGCGGTGGTGTATGGAGCAGCAGTAATACCGGGGTAGCTACAATTACCGCGACTGGTACTGTATGGGGCGCAATTGCGGGCACCACTACCGTAACTTATGCACTTGGCACGGGCTGTCTGGCTTCAGTTGTTGTGACCGTAAATCCGCTGCCTGCAGCAATTACCGGTACAACCAGCGTATGCGTAGGCCTGACCACCACATTGCATGATGCAACTTCAGGTGGTACCTGGACGAGCAGTGTAACTTCGCTTGCGTCGGTTACATCTCTTACTGGTATTGTAAGAGGTGGAGGTCCCGGAACAGTGACAATAACTTATACTATATCTTCAACAGGTTGCAGCACTTCAACCCAGGTAACAGTTAATCCTTTACCGTCGGCGCTTTTAGGCCCTGCAAGTATGTGTGTTGATTATACGACAATTTTGACTGAATCAACAACCGGTGGTATCTGGAGCAGCAGTGCAACAGCTATTGCTACAGTAGGTACAGGCGTAGGCGTGATCTATGGCGTATCGCCTGGTACATCTTATATTAGTTATACACTGCCAACAGGATGCGCAGCTACACAAATGGTGACAGTAGTACCAGTACCTACGGCGATCGTTGGTCCTCCGATGGTATGCGAAGGCCAGTTCATAGTATTATCTGTTCCAGGTGGGCCAGGTGGTACGTGGGCTACAGGTCCGGCAAGCCTTGCCACAATAGGCCTCACCAATGGAGTGCTGAGCGGCGTGGCTTCAGGTACTGTTGTTGTTTCTTACACCATTGGTGTGGGATGTAATGTAATTGATACGAGGATCGTGAATGCCCTCTCTCCTATAACCGGGGATAGTGTGTTGTGCGTGGGCGACATAGTAACACTCACAGATACCACCCAGGCAGGTACATGGAGCAGCGTCAGCTCTACCATAGCTACAGCAATTACAACAGGCCTTTCAACAGGCTCAGTGACAGCTACAGGAGCAGGTACTGCCGCAATACTATATACATTGCCAACAGGATGTGTTGCAAGCTATATTATCACGGTTAATCCGTTACCTGCTCCGATATCGGGAGCGCCAAGTGTATGTATTGATAATGATATTACATTAACTGATGGCACTACGGGTGGTCTGTGGAGCATCGGCGGGGGCAGCGGGGCTGCATTGGTAGGCCCTACTACCGGATTGCTGACAGGTATAGGCGCAGGCCCTGTAACGGTTTCGTACACAGTTGCAAGTACGGGATGTGCTGCAACTGCAACGATAACTGTAAATGTATTACCTAGCCCTATATCAGGACCTTCATTTGTTTGCCCCGGATCTACTATAACATTGACCGACATAGGCGCCGGTTCATGGAGTGTGGGAAATACAACTGTTGCAACAATAGGCGCCAGTTCAGGAATGCTTACTGGTTTAAATCCGGGTGTTACTTCAGTAACCTATACATTGCCAATAACTGGTTGTTCTGTTTCTACCGATATCACAGTAGAGCCATTACCTGAGCTGATCACAGGTTCTCATATTGTTTGCTTTGGCGGCACTACTGTACTGTCCGACCTTACCCTGGGGGGCGTATGGTCCAGCAGTAATACTACCGTTGCACCTGTGGGGTTATTCTCGGGCGCTGTATATGGTGCAGGCTTAGGTACAGCCACTATTACATTTACTACGTCGTTTGGTTGTACTACCTCAGTAGAAGTTACTGTTAATCCATCACCTGCGCCTATTACTGGCACTGGTGCCATTTGTCCGGGGGCAACACTTACTTTAAGCGATATTACACCAGGCGGTGTATGGAGCAGCGGTTCGACCAGCGTTGCGACTGTTAATTCCGATGGGGTAGTGACCGGGGTAGCCGGTGGTACAGCTACCATTTCTTATACACTTGGTTCGTGCCCGGCAACAACGGTAGTAACGATTAATCCATCACCTGCACCTATTACTGGGGCATTGCACGTATGTTCTATAGGTACTGGTACTGTACTTGACGCTACTACAGGTGGCATATGGAGCAGCAGCAATACTGCTATTGGAACAGTAGTGCCTACTACGGGCCTGGTAACGGGCGTATCGCCAGGCACTACGACTATAACTTACACATTACCTACAGGCTGCTCTATAACAGCAGTTGTGACCATAGATTCTATGCCTACCTCCATTACTGGGTTGAACCATGTTTGTATGGGATCTGCTATTACACTTACTGACGGTGTAGGTGGCGGTACATGGTCCAGCAGTTTCCCTGGCGTAGCTACAGTAGGTACATTCTCTGGTATTGTTACCGGCGCTTCTCCGGGCGCTACGACGATAACCTATGCGATAGGCGCATGCAGCGTAAGCAGGGTGATCAACGTCTTTAACCTTCCCGGTATATTTAGTGTTACCGGTGGCGGCTCATATTGCACTGGTGGATCGGGTGTTACCATTGGGTTGAGCGGATCTACCGTTGGTGTATTATACTATTTATATCATGGCGCTACGGCAACAGGTACATTTACCGGCACAGCGCTACCGCTTGATTTTGGCCTGCAGACCGTAGGTGGTACTTACACCGTTGTTGCAGTAGCTACAGCAACAGGGTGCAGTAATATCATGTCTGGCAGTGCATTGATCACGCTTATACCAACTGTTACACCGGCTGTAAGTATCATAGATACGCCTGGCCTTTCTGTTTGTGCGGGCACAAGCGTTACATTTAACCCGGTACCGGTACACGGTGGTTTATCGCCTACATATCAATGGTTGGTAAATGGTGTAGATGTAGCGTCTACTACCGGATATCATTTCATCCCTGCTGATGGAGATGTGGTTCAGGTGAAAATGACCAGCGACACATTATGCCCATCTCCTGCTACGGTAAGCAGTACAGTTACTATGACCGTTAACCTGCCTGGTATACCTCATGTAAGCATTGCCACAACGCCGGGAGATACGGTATGCTACGGCACTGCAGTTACTATGACCGCAGTACCTACAATGGGAGGTATTTCTCCGGCATATGTGTGGACACTCAACGGCGGCATAGCAGGTTCTGATCCTATGTTCACATTCGTACCGGGAACCGGCGATCATGTTTATTGTACTATGACGAGCAACTATATGTGCCGCCTTGCCAATACGGCAATAAGCGATACGGTGATAATGACGGTAGATACAGCCTTAACTCCTATAGTAACAATAACTGCTACCCCGGGCACAGATATAGCCGTTGGCGCATTTGACACACTTGTGGCATCTGCTACAAGTGCAGGATGGCATCCTACATACCAATGGTTTAAAAATGGCTTGCCGGTGGCAGGAGCTACTACAAATACCTACATCAGCAATAACTTTAATTATCCTGTTCAGGACTCTATAACCTGTATGGTAACTGCTGATGATGCCTGCCGTATCACGAGTTTCCAGTGGGTTTATATCAATGCTGGCAAGCTAGGTGTTACTCCTGTATCAAACGGTACAAGCGACATTACAGTGATCCCTAACCCTAACAAGGGTGCATTTATGATCAAGGGCTCACTTGGTGTGACACGCGACGAGGATGTGCAGGTGGAGATCACTAACATGCTTGGCCAGGTGGTATACCGCAACACAATAACTGCGCATAACGGTATAGTGAATGAACGTATCACATTGCCTGGCAACGTTGCCAATGGTATGTATTTGCTTAACCTGCATTCAGGCGCGGGCAATGAAGTATTCCATATTGTAGTGGAACAATAATATAATGTTGCATGTAGAAACATGCATGTGAATAGTTTCTGAAAAAGACCGGCTTCCGCCGGTCTTTTTTTGTGCTGTATTATTCGCTTTGAGTTATTGGGGCTGCTGTTATAACCGCTATCAAAAATGTTATATAAACATCCCCCTTGCCTCCTTCGCCGGCGCTCAATGGCAGCTCAAAGGGGGAATGCTGCGTTTCTTTATTTAGGCTGAAATATCTTGATTCATTTTCAATAGCGCTTCGCCATCAGTTGTTTGAGCTACTACTATTGGGAATAATATTAAATTATTAACTAAATTTTATGTATTTATATCTAACCTAGCTTTTCGGCTTTTTATAAAATTATTGTGAATGCACAGTTAATTAATTTATCATCTTTAAGGCCAGATATTTAATAATATAGCATGCACGTTAGCCTATAATAGTATAAAATAGTGAGTTTGGGCGCATCTTAATGCATAAATGATGTGTCTTGTTCTTTAATGAATTGCAAAAGCAAAAGGCAGTATATATGTAGTATATTTTCGCTGCTTTTTGCTGGAAATTTTTGCCTCAGAGAAGAGAAATTGGTGAAATAAGAACACTATTCAGTCATAAAAATATGACAAGAGATTTTTTTAAAATTTTCATTGACAAATCTTCTAAACCCTTGTTAATAAAGGGATAGACGGTATAATTGATTTATTTGTAATTTATTTAGCAGCAGATTTGCGAGCAGGATAATGACACTAAAATGATTTTTTTTTAAAAAAAAAAGATAAAATAGCTATTGTTGATTGTTTTTTTACTATTTTTCGGCATTATTTCATAAACTATATTGATATGGGATCAGGAATTTTCTACGCTAGAACTGCAAATACTAAAAGGAATGTGAAAGGAAACCGTTTTGTACGGTCTTTTCTTTTTGCCGGGATGCTCCTGCTGGGCATGCCAATGGTAAGTAAGGCAACACCACCGCCTAACATACCACCCACTTATGTAGCTGCCAGTCCGCAAATGATTGCTGTGTGCCAGAATTCTTCGGGCGTTGATATTTCGTCGTCTTTAACGATAAACGATCCTGATCTGCTTCAGACAGAAACATGGACAGTATTGGGCGCCGGACCACTGAATGGTACGGTTACTCCAACAACATACTCAGCGAGTTCTACAGGCGGTATTGTGATACTCCCACCAAATAGTTTTACGTATACTCCAAACCCTGGATTCAGCAGTGGTGTTATTGATACATTTACCATAGAAGTATCTGATGGAACGAATACAGCCCGCATGTTTTTTCAAATGACGGTGAACCAACCTCCCGCCATTACATTAAGCTCTATACCTGCTATTTGCGCAGGTACTACCAGCGCCACACAGGCATTTACAGGCCTGTTTAACGTTGGGCCAACTTCTACTACTTTCAATATTGAAAACACTACCAGGACATGGACAGTTCCTGCAGGTGTTACCAGCATTAACTTCGACATCAGCGGCGGCGCCGGTGGAGCTGACAACCACAGTGGTGCACCAAACCCTGGTAAAGGTGGCCGTGTACAAGGTACACTTGCTGTAACTCCGGGACAAACTTTATACCTGACTGTAGGTGGCCAGGGTGGTCCTGCAACTATAGGTGGCGCTTTAGGCGGCTACAATGGTGGTGGTAATGCTTATTATTATTCTTTTATACCGGGCACTGGTGGTGCAGGTGGTGGTGCATCTGATATCCGTGTTGGCGGTACTGCTTTAACTAACCGTATTGTAGTAGCTGGCGGTGGCGGCGGTAATGGCTGGGATACTCCAGGCCCATTGTCTGGCGGTAACGGCGGTAACAATGCTTTAGGCTTTGGTGGTAACAGTGCTAACAACAATGGTCTTACTCACTCAGGTGGTGGCTCACAAGCCGGTGGCGGTCTTCCTGCTACTTATGCAGGATGGAGCCCTGGTACTGCAGGCACTCTTGGTGTAGGTGGTAACGGTAGCGTACAAGGTGTTTCCGGCGGCGGTGGCGGTGGCTACTATGGCGGCGGCGGCGGCGTATGGACAGGTGGCGGCGGCGGTTCGTCTTACACTAATCCTCTTTACGCATCAGGAGTAACTCATACACAAGGTTATAACAACGGCGACGGCCAGATCACGCTTTCTTATACACTGCCAGGTACTTATACTATACAGTGGAGCACAGCAGCACAAACAACCGGCGGATTTACAGCAAGCCAGACAGGTGTATTACCTTCATCTCCTATAACAATTGATGTTCCGGGTGGCGCACCAGCTGGTACTTATGATGGTACATTCTTCATTAACAATACTCTTTGCCAAAGCATAGAATATCCTATAGCTGTAACCGTTAATCCAATACCTGATGTAGCAGTAGTACCTAACCAGGTTTTCTGTAATGGTGATGATTCAACAACAGGCGCTGGATTCAGCAACGTAATTGCAGGTATGTATCCTTCTACAGTATTTCATTGGACTAATGATAATCCTGCCATAGGAATTGATACTGCCGGCAATGGAGATATTGCTCCTTTCGCTATTTCAAATACTACGCCAAATCCAATTACTGCACACATTTTGGTTACACCAAAACAATTTGGTTGCGCGGGTGAAGCAACTACATTTAATATAGTAGTTAATCCAACCCCAAGTTTATCTGTTAGTACTGTTTCTCCGATATGTAATTATGGACCGTTCAGTTTCAATCCTGCGAGCGGAACTTTGGGCACATCGTTCTTATGGACAGCAACACCAACAACAGGTGCTGTAATAGCTGCGCCAAGTGGCTCAGACAATCCTAATGATTCTATAACCAATACAACAACTAACGATATCACGGTGCCGTTTGTATATACATTAGCTGCTAACAGCTGTCAGAATGTTCAAACTGTAAACGTTGTTGTGCATCCAAGCCCGGTATTGAGCTCTCCTACTTCAAGGAGTGTATGTAGCGCTGCACCATTTAGCTATACAGCAACAAGTGCAACACCATCAGTTTCATTTGCATGGTCAAGAGAAGCTGCGGGTGGAATTACACCATCTCCGGTACCAGGCACTGGTAATATCAACGAAACGCTTACAAATTCAACAACTGATCCTGTACAAGTAACTTATGACTATACTAACACGATCACAGGTACAGGTTGTTCATTTACACAAAAAGTACTGGTTACTGTTAACCCAATGCCGGTATTAGATGGTTCGCCATTAACTCCAGCTGCTATATGTGATGGCGCTGCTTTTGATAGCTCTGTTTTTGATCCACATAGCGCAACAGCCGGAACTTCATATACATGGAGCAGGGCTTCAAATCCAGCAATTAACAGCGGATTGCCAGGCGGTGGTCCTGGTAAGCCAAATGAAAGGCTGAACAATTCTACACCGTACCCAGTTACTGTAGTATATGCGTTCAACCTAACTGCAAATGGTTGCTCTAACCTGCAGTACATAAACGAGACCGTTAATCCAACGCCAAAGCTGACTTCTGGTCATTCACTTACTGTATGCGACAGTACACTGCTTACTTACAATCCAACAAGCCTTACAGGGCCTGTAACATTTGAATGGCAGCGTAACCCAATGACAGGTATCAGCAACTCTATAAACAGCGCTTTCGGTAATCCTGCAGAATACCTGAATAACATTACTGCTTTACCAATAGTTGATACCTACTTCTATACGCTTACTGCATATGGTTGCACTAACCTGGAAAAAGTACAGGTTAAGGTAAACCCAAGTCCGAAAATAAGCATACCACTTACTGCACCTACCATTTGTGACAGCACAGTGTTCAACTATCCAGTAGCAAGTAATACTCCGGGTGTTTCGTTCTCATGGTTCCGTCCATACATTCCAGGTATCTATGCAGCTGCTGAGTCTGGTACAGGTAACCCTAACCAGGCGTTGTACAACTCTACTTACGTTACAGTTGATGTTACTTACATCTACAGCCTGACATATGATGGTTGTACCGATTCTGAGTATGTGCATGTTATCGTTAACCCAACACCGAAACTTACGTCATCACTTACAAATTCAGTTTGTAGCGGATCTCCGTTCAACTATACTCCTACCAGCTTTACACCGGGAGCAACATTTGTATGGAACCGCCCAGGACTGGTGAATATAACTCCAGGTACAAACTTCGGAGTTGGTAATGTAAACGAGACTGTAACTAACCTGACATTGTCTCCAATTACTGTTGACTACCAATATCGTTTAGGTATCGGCAGCTGCCAGAACCTGTATTACCAGACAGTAAGAGTAGTAGTAAACCCAACGCCACCAGCGCCAGGTATTACTACAACAGCTCCATCTTCTGTTTGTATGAATACATTGTACCAGAACTTTGCAGCAGGACCATTTGTATCGCCAAATATTGACTACACATGGAGCGCTTCAAATGCATTTGTATATGCAACAGGTACAAATAACCAGAACGCACTTGTAAACTTCTATTCTGCAGGAAGCTCAACAGTAACTGTAAGTGCTAATGTACATGGCTACAGCTGCCAGAGCAAGAGCACTATAGATGTGAACGTTTCAAATTCCCAGGCTGATGTGATACCAGTAGTTGTTTACAACACCGGCGAGTTCATTTGCCTTCAAAATAATAACGATAGCTACCAGTGGGGATTTGATGATGTAAATACACTTGAGCCAACTACATTATCTGGCCAGATAGACCAGGCATATAACAATCCTAGTCCTGATTTCGCACACAAACGCTATTGGGTAATTACCAATACCAACGGTTGTATGCAGAAAGCGTACTATGATGATCCGCCAAGCAATACAGGTATATCTAATGTAAATGGTGCATTTGATGTTAATATCTATCCTAACCCTACCACAGATAACATAAACGTAGAATTAAATACAACGGCAATAGGCAAAATGCAGGTAGAGGTGATGAATATGTTGGGACAGCGCCTGGTAACTCAACCATTAGTAAACAACAAGACAAATATCAATGTAGCAAGCCTGCCAGTAGGCAACTACCTTGTTGCTTGTTATTACAACGGTGTGAAAGTAGCTAACGCTAAGTTTTCTAAAAACTAATTCTTCAACATTAAAAATCCGATAGATGAAAAAAATATTTTTCTTGTTGATAGCAGCCAATGGAGCGTTATCAGCCTTCGCACAGACGACCGATACTCCTAAACATCACCGTGTTTGGTTCAAACCAGATAGCATGCTCACCAGGTGGGTAGTGGACGTAAACGCCGTTGGAGGTTTGCTGACACGCAATATGACGGTTGACAATACAACTGGTAACTATACGAATGGTATAAACAACAATACAGGCGAGCTTAAGTTTAGCAATGGCTATTCTTTTGGCGGCGATCTCCAGATAGGTTATTTCTTTGGCCGGAAAGCACACTTCGGTATCGGTACTGGTATTCAGTACCTCTATCAGCAGGGCGATCTTACCTTGAATAACTTCATGGTACAGTACCAGTCGAATGACAATAACGGTACTATTTTCAGGCAAGTGATCACTGCTAATGACAAGATCACTGAAAAGATCACTGTGAGCAATATCAATATTCCTTTATTGCTGAAGTATAAGAAGAGGTTTACTCAGCGTATAGGCTTTACAGCTGATGCGGGTATCGTGTATAACCTGCAGGAAAAGAATACTTACAAGACAAATGCTTCATTTGACTATGAAGCAATATACAAGTACACTAATCCACCGAGCGGTGATCCTGCATTGTATGATAACGCTGTTAATCCTGGGCCAACTGACTTCCTTGTTACAAAGGCTGGTTTCACTGCTCATGATAATGTAAATGATGTAAATGCTTTTTTTAATCAACAGGCTCAAAAAGGCGAGAATGTTGGTCTCGGTGTTAAACCTGATACCAAAAAAGGTTCAGTATCTTACCTTACAGGTTCGGTTGGATTCCTTATCCGCCCTGCGGTTAATGTGTTCTTATCAGATAACGTGGCGCTTAATCTTGGCCTGTACTACCAGTATCAGCCATTTAATAACAACATTCCTTCAGGTTACAGGCTTACTGATAAAGTTGGTTCTTACAACTCAGCTTTAAAAACAGTTAGCGCCAGCACAGACCAGTCTTATGGTGTTAATGTAGGCCTCCGCTTCTTCTTCGGTAAGCAAAAAGACAGTGATCATGATGGTATTCCTGACCGCAAAGATAAATGTCCTTACGTATGGGGTCTGCCACAGTTCCACGGTTGTCCTGATACCGATGGCGATGGTATTCCTGATGCAGAAGATTCTTGTGTTGATGTACCTGGTACAGCACAGTTCCACGGTTGTCCAGACAGTGATGGTGATGGTATTCCTGACAAGAATGATTCTTGTCCGTTCCAGGCTGGTCCTATCCAGTTCCATGGTTGTCCTGATAGCGATGGCGATGGCGTTCCTGATAAAGATGACAGGTGTCCATTCGTTCCTGGTCCTGTAAGCAACCAAGGTTGTCCTTATGATACAGTTAAGCCAACTGCTCCTCCTGTTAAGCATGAGCCAGAAATTGATCTGAATACACCGATCCTGTTTGAAACTAACAAGACTAATATTCATGAGTCTTCTTATGACGTACTTGAAGAAGCAGTATTGGAATTGAATGACAATCCTGATGCGGTGATTGTTATCGATGGTCATACAGATGACGTAGGTACTTCTTCTTCTAACAGGATTCTGTCTCAGAAACGTGCTGCTGCAGTTAAAGAATACCTCCTTGAAATGGGTATCAATCCGAAGAGGTTGTTAACTGTGGGTCATGGTGAAGAGCTGCCAGTTTCGCCGAATAACAGTGCGGAAGGAAGAGCTAAGAACCGTAGGGTTATCATGACACTGAAGCATCATTCGAACGTAGAATAAGTTTTAGTAACTCTAAATAAAGTAAAAGGCTGCCGATTACCGGCAGCCTTTTACTTTTGTAGTTATATACAGCTGTTTGCGTTTTTTGCTGATGAGCGGATGGTTGGCATTGATTGTTCCTTTACTTTTGCAAAGAAATTTTTACTCATGCGGCCTCTTTATCTCATTTTTGCCATTTTTCTAGTTACGGTGTTTAGCTGTAATAATGCCCCGACGCCTACCGCACATGCTAAAATTGTACCCCAAAGTAGTCTTGGCGACGAAGGCACACAATTGCTTATGGGTGTTATGAGCAAATACTATGTGCTCAAAAATGGCCTTGTGGCTACTAAAGCTGGCAGGTCAGATAGCGCAGCAGCTGAGTTAGTAACTGCGACTAATAGCTTCCAATCATTTTTGCAAAAAGACAGTACCAAGATGACTTCGTTAAAGCCATATCTGGATACTATTGAAGCAGAGAGCAAAACGATAGCTTCAACAACAGATGAAAGCTGTGAACGCCAGCGTCTCGCCTTTGGGCCACTTTCCAGCGCCTTGTTCGGATTGCTGGAAAAGGTAGACCTGAAGCATGGCGGTGTTTACCGGGCATATTGCCCCATGGCATTCAACGACAAAGGCGCGCACTGGCTAACAGAAGAAAATGAGATCAAAAACCCATATTTCGGCAAGAAAATGATGGAGTGTGGTGAGGTAACCGACTCGCTCTAACTATAAAACAGCTGCAATGCCACGACCATTTGGAAATACTATAAGCTGCCTGGTACTTATTGTCTTATCATTTTTACCGGCAGCACTACATGCGCAGAAGTTTTCAATTAGTGGTTATATGCGCGACTCAGCGACCGGTGAGTCACTCATCAATGGTACAGTGTATGTAAAGGAGGCAGACCAGGGCGCTAATAGCAATACCTATGGGTTTTACTCGGTATCGGTGCCGCCGGGCACGTATACAGTTATCTTCTCGTATGTAGGCTATACCCCAGTGATAAGGAAAGTGGAGCTGACGGCTAACCAGACTATAAATGCAGAACTACGAAACGGGACCTTAATGAGGGAGGTGGAGGTAACCGCAGGCAGGAAAGATGAAAATGTAAAGAGTACTGACATGGGTACGGTAACCCTGTCTATGGCACGGATAAAAACGTTGCCCGTGATCTTTGGTGAGATAGATATACTTAAGACGTTGCAGCTACTTCCCGGAGTGCAATCGGCTGGGGAAGGAAATTCAGGGTTCTATGTGCGTGGTGGTGGCCCCGACCAAAACCTCGTACTGCTTGATGATGCTGTGATCTACAATACGGGCCACCTGTTTGGCTTTTTCTCCGTATTTAATTCAGATGCCATAAAAGATGTGACGCTGATAAAGGGTGGGGCGCCTGCAAACTATGGCGGCAGGCTGTCATCGGTTGTGGATGTGTCTATGAAGGAAGGCAATATGAAGGATTACCATGCAGAGGGTGGGATAGGGCTCATAGCATCCAGGCTTACCTTGCAGGGGCCGATAAAAAAGAATAAAGGATCATTTATGATATCAGGCCGGCGTACGTATATTGATGTATTGGCAAAGCCTTTTGTAAAGGCGCTTAAAAATTCGGGGTATTATTTTTACGATGCAAATCTTAAAGCCAATTATATTCTTGGCAAGCATGACAGGGTATATCTTAGTGGCTATACAGGTGTAGATAAATTCAAATTCCAGAACCCTGCAGGTACTTTTAAGGCTGATATCCCATGGGGTAACAAAACAGCTACTTTGCGCTGGAACCACCAGTTTAACGATAAGCTGTTTGTGAATACTACGCTAGTGTACAATGATTACAATTTCGCTTCTAATTTCAGCCAGAATACTTTTGCAATTAAGCTCGCATCGGGTATACAGGACTATAATGCCAAGAGCGACCTGGATTACTACACCAGCTTCAATCATCATTTCAAAGCAGGTTTAGCGTATACACATCACAAATTTATCCCTAACCAGATATCGGGCAGAGTAGACACTGTAGTGCTGAACCCGGATAACGCCTTCGTAAAGTATGCACATGAAGCTGGAGCCTACATCCTGGACGATTTTGAGCCAACAAAATGGTGGAAAATAAATCTTGGGTTACGATACTCGTGGTTTCAGCAAACTGGGCCATATACCGACTATAAAGTAGATTCTGCAGGTAACAGGACGGATACTGTGCATTATGCCAAAAATGCCCCTGTAAAAGATTATGGTGGATGGGAACCACGGTTCAATATGCGTTTTGAATTAAATGACCATTCATCTATAAAAACGAGTATCGCCAAGACTTATCAATACATACACCTTGTATCGAACAATGGCTCTACATTGCCAACGGATGTGTGGGTGCCTAGTACCTCGTTTGTACAGCCTCAAATGGCATGGCAATACTCTGCAGGATACTTCCGCAATTTTATGGATAATAAGATAGAAACATCCGTAGAGGTCTATTATAAGAGCATGACCAACCAGGTGCAGTATAAGGACGGTTATGTGCCCAGTATATTAGAAGACCCCCAGTATTCTTACGTTTTCGGGAAGGGGGAGGCATATGGCGCCGAGTTTTTTGTGAATAAGACACAGGGCAAATTCACAGGCTGGGTAGGGTATACATTATCATGGACATGGCAGAAATTTGCACAGCTGAACAATGGTGAGCAATTCCCGGCTAAATACGACCGTAGGCACGATATATCGCTGGTAGGAACTTACGAGCAGAATAAAAAATGGACGTTTTCTGCAGTTTTTGTTTATGGCTCCGGCAATGCTATTACGCTACCTACAGGCTACTATTTCATACAAGGACAGCTAAATGAACAATTCAGCAAGGTAAATGCTTACCGACTACCTTCATATCATCGACTTGATGTTGCAGTTACGTACACCCCGCAACACATAAAGCCACGTAAGTGGCAGGGTAGCTGGACCTTCTCTGTATACAATATATATGACCGGCACAACCCTTACTTCCTATATGTGGATAACCAGGGCGCTGTGTCGCAGAACAGCAGCATTAAGCTGACTGTTTATGAGGTGTATATACTGCCTATTTTGCCGAGTATAACTTATAATTTTAAGTTTTAAGGTAACCCAAAACTCCTAAAGGAGTTTTCTCTTTTGAGGTAAGGAGTTAAGTTTGTCTAGCTGTATCTGTACCCTTAGGAATAGATTCCAGTTATTGTCCTTGTGCGAGCCGAAGGCTCGCATATGTTGATGATACAGATTGGCTACAAAGCGATTGCCTCTAACAGGGTAATGACATATTTACAAGTGCCAATTTAGAACACTAATTGGTATTACCAGTCGTCTGTTATGGATATTCTGCTAAGTTGAAATTCATCGCGACAAAGCACGGATCGATGCTGTAGGAATAGCTGCCAGTAGAGATGCTTCCTTCGTCAGCATGACAAGCGCGAGTATAGTAAAATAAAAGGAGTTAGTTGAAACATCAACTAACTCCTTTTGAATACTAATGATCAGCTATCGTGCGAACATCACTTTCGCTACATAGTTGCCATGTGCTGTAGAAGCGGTTACGAAGTAAACACCTGCGGCATCGTTGAGTTTTATTTCTGTGGCCTTGTTGGTAGTAGTATTGATCTCTTTTACTTTTTCACCTACAATGTTGGTGACTACTATCTGCACAGGCTCATCTGTTGCTGATGATAATTTTACCGTGAATATCCCTTGGTTAGGGTTAGGCCAAACGGTAAGCAGAACATCTCCTTTATTTATACTCGCTGTGCCTGAGGCTGTTGAAGAATCGCAGAGGTCGGCGCTTAGTATGGTTATCGGGAAGATTGCCACTGCCGGGCCGCATAGATTGGTAATTGTGTAAATGATAGTGTCTGCACCGGGTGACACACCTGTGATGACAACCCCGCCGGGCATTGTAGCGATTGTCGCATTTGCATTGGTGCTGCTCCATACGCCACCTGATGGTGTTGCCATTAAGGTGTCTTTAGCGCCACTGCATAGTGTGCTTCCACCAGTGATGATACCAGCCAGCGGCCCGGCTTTCACTGCTACTACAGCAGTAGCAGTAGCTGTGCCGCAACCATTTGTTTTGGAGTAAGTTATCGTATCCACACCGGGCGATACAGCGGTGATGACGCCGAAACTGTTTATGGTGATGTGCGTGTTGCTGACAGTCCATACGCCGCCGGTTGCTGTATCAAGGAGCGAGAACGTTATGCCCGCACATAAAGTATCGACAGCCGTTATCGGGCTCAGGTGTGGAAGGGCATTTACTGTAACCATTTTTATGGCCTGGTCTACGCCGCAACTGTTTGTGACGGTGTATTTAATAGTATCTACACCTACATCTACGCCTGAAACAACACCGGCTATTACAGTAACTCCAGTGCTACTGCTGCTCCAAACGCCGCCTGTTGCAGCATCGGTCAGGGTAATGGCGGCACCGGTACATACGGTTGATGCACCTGTTATAGTGCCTGCATGCGGCAATGGATTGACTGTAACCAGCAATGTAGCAATGGCTGTACCACAGCTATTTGTTACCGAATAACTGATCATGTCTGTGCCTGCCGATACACCTGTAACAATGCCTCCAAATACTGAAGCTGCAACACTACCCGGTATCCAAAGACCGCCGGGGGCGCCATCAGTTAAAACTGTGAATGAACCAACGCATACAACTGGTGTTCCGGTAATGATGCCCGCTTCAGGAGCGGTATCTACAGTGATCGTTTTTGTAGCTGTGCAGGTGCTGCCCATCGAATAGCTGATGGTAGCTGTACCTGCTGCCGCACCGGTAATATGTCCGCTGGCATCAACAGGTATTACTGATGTATTATTACTGCTCCATGTGCCACCTGATGCTGTATCTATTAATGTCATTCCACTGCCAAAGCATATATGGCTAAGCCCGACAATAGGTCCCGGCAGCGGATTTACCGTTACAGACGATATTGTATAACAGCCGAGTGGCAATGTATAAGTGACAGTAGTAACCCCTGCTGAGAATGGGGTAACCACTCCAGCTGATGATATGGTTCCGGATGTACTTGTCCACGCACCACCTGCGGCTGAATCGTAGAGCGGTAATGGAACGCCATAAGCGCACATGTTAGTTATGCCTAATATAGGAGGTACAGCTACTACTGTTACAAGGCGGGTAGCAGCGCAACCTAAACTATTGGTATAACTAATTGTCGTAGGCCCGCCTGATACGCCGCTAACAACGCCCGTGCTGGTAATGGTAGCAATGCCGGTATTGCTGCTGCTCCATATACCGCTGCCTGTAGCATCAGCTAACAGTGTAGTATAGCCAAGGCATACTTCGGTAGTTCCGGTTATAGGTAATGGCACCGGATCTACAGATACCACTGCAGTTGCCGTACAGCCTGCTCCTAAAGAATAAACTATGGTGGTAATACCGGGTGCTACACCTGTAACTGCGCCCGTAACTCCATTTATAGATGCCACACCTGAAAGAACACTACTCCACGATCCGCCGCCGGGGATATCTGACAGTGCAGAGGTTGCACCAACACATACGCGGAGGTTGCCGCTTATAGGCTCCGGAAGTGAATTTACGGTTACTATTGTTGTTGCAGGGCAGCCGCCTACAGTATAACTGATAGTGGCTGTGCCCAGTGCAGAGCCGTATACTACACCTGAAGCGCTTACGGAAGCAATACTTGTATTGTCGCTGCTCCATACGCCACTGCCTGCAGCATCGCTAAGTGTGGTTATAGAGCCTACACAAAGACTGGTGCCGCCGGAAATAGGCGCTGTAGCCGTGTTTACTGTTACTACAGTTGTTGTAGAGCAGCCGCCGGTCACAGAGTAAGTAATTGTAGTTGTACCTGCTATAATGCTTCCTATGTCTCCTGATGTAACACCCACTGTAGCCACTGCAGTATTACTGCTGCTCCATGTGCCACCAGTAGTAGCATCGCTAATAGTTGTTATAATGCCAAGGCATAATGTACCGGAGGTAGTCGTTACAATTGGTGCTGGAAGTGGATTCACGGTTATTATCGCAACAGTAGCGCACCCTATAGGTGGTACATACGTTATAGTAGCAGTGCCGGGATTTACGCCCCTTACAATACCTGTAGTAGTGGTTGTTGTTGCAATAGCTGTATTATCACTTTCCCAGGTACCACCGGTAGCTGCATCGCTGAGGGTTACAGAAGCACCTGCACATACATGCATAGTACCTGTAATAGCAGGTGGTGCGGGATTAACAGTCACTACAACCGTGCGTGTGCAGCCAAAACCAAGTGAATAAGTAATAGTAGAAGTGCCCGCAAACACGCCGCATACAAGGCCTCCGCTGCCTATTGTAGCTACGGATGGATTGCTGCTGGTCCAGGTGCCGCCGCCTGCCGCATCAGAAAGAAGTGTGCAAAGCCCAAGGCACACATGCGTATTGCCGGTTATAGGCCCGGGAGCTGTATTTACTGTTACCACTACGGTTGCCGTACAACCACCGGGAGCCGTATAAGTAATAGTAGCAGTGCCTGCGAATACCCCGCCGACTAGTCCAGAACTGCTAACAGTAGCTACCGATGTGGAGCTGCTGCTCCAGGTGCCGCCACCGGTGCCATCAGTTAATGATGTGGTGGCGCCCACACATAAGCCGGTGCTGCCAGATATAGGTGATATTGGATTTACTGTTATTATTTTAGAGGCTACGCAGGTGCCACCAAGCGAATAGGTAATGTTGGACGTACCGCCTATTATACCTGAGACATGCCCACTGCCATCAACAGTGGCAACAGCTGTATTACTGCTGGTCCATGTACCGCCGCCGGTAGGGTCGCTAAGCGACAAAGTATTGCCCGCACATACTGATGATCCTCCGGATATAGCGCCAGGTGCCGGATTTACTGTTACTGTAATATTTGTAGAGCACCCGCCAACCGTATAAGTCAACGTAGATGTGCCAACACCGCCACCGGAAATAACTCCTGTAGGACTCACGGAAGTAATTACTGAAGAATTACTGCTTGTCCATGTGCCACCCGTTGTAGTTTCACCAAGTGTAGTACCTGCGCCAAGGCATAAGCCTGTAGACCCGGTGATAGGAGCCGGTGAAGGTGTTACGGTCATAGTTCTTGTTACGGTGCAACCGGTACCAAGGGAATAAGTAATAGTAACCGTGCCTGGCACGCCTCCTGTAACCACCCCGGTTAGAGAGCCGATGGTAGCAGTAGATGTTGGGGTGCTTGTCCAGAGACCGCCACTAATGGCGTCAGTTTCTGTTGCAGTGCCAGCAACACATACAGTGCCGGGACCTGAAATAGGGCCGGGAGAGAAGCTAACAGTGATGACGGTGCTTGTAGTGCAACCGGTTGATGCTACAAATGTAAGAGTCGCTGTGCCGTTAGCTACGCCCGTCACTAATCCGGTTGTTGGGACAACAGTTATTACAGCGGTATTGCTGCTGGACCATGTACCTGTGAAACCCGGTACACTTTCTGTAATGGTGGCACCTACACATAGTGCAGTCGCACCTGTGATAACCGGTGATGGGCTAATGGTTATGGTAGCACTACCAGTCATAGCGCGCTGACAAAATAAAGGCGAAGGGCCAATGGCCATTACTGTATAAGTGCCTGCAGCTGTTTGCAGCCCGAAATCAAGACTAAGGCCTGTACCCGGTAGCGGAGAGCCAATAGATGTAGAGCCATTGTATAGCTGGTAACTAACCCCTGCTACAGAGCCACTGAGTATTATATGGAACCCTGCACTGCCGGGGCACATAGTGCCGCCGCCGGAAACGGTGAACAATGCAGGTAATGGTGTGATCGTGATAACGGCGCTGCCGGTCATTGTAGATGTGCAACTAAGTGCGCCTGTTACTGTATAAGTACCTGCGACTGTATATAATCCAAGATCTAACGTTCCACCTGTTCCGATTACAGGGGTGAAGGATGCGGAACCGCTATGCACTACATAGGAAACTCCGGGAGCAGATCCATCGAGGCCTATATGCACGCCTGTGCCGCCTGAGCAATAGCTTCCGCCGCCCGTAACGTTAAAAGGTGTAGGAGCTGCATTTATGGTAACGATTATTGTTCTTGTGCATCCACCTACTGTTGGTGTATAAGTGATCACAGAAGTGCCTGGGCTTGCGCCATATACAGTGCCGGATGTGGCAACACCTATGGTGGCAACTGCAGTATTGCTGCTGGCCCATGTACCTGCCCCAGCAGAATTTGTGAGTGTGGTAGATGAGCCTACGCAAGCGCTTGGAGTGCCGCCTATGGCCGGTGGCGATGCCCGTACGGTAACTACTAACGTAACTACACAAGTACCACCCAAAGAATAAGTGATGGTAGATGTGCCAGCAAGAGCACCACAAACAGTGCCAGATGTAGCGCCAATTGTGGCGACCCCGGTATTACTGCTGGTCCATGTGCCGCTGCTAGTGGCATCTGTTAATGTATTACATGAGCCTATACATAAGTTGGGACTGCCAAGTATAGGACCGGGCGCTGAGTTGACTGTTACTATTGCAGACCGTGTGCAACTGGTACCCGGCTGGGTATAGATAATGGTCGCTGTACCGGGTATGCCGCCGGTTGTAATACCGCCGCCTGATGGGCCGGGTGTCACTGAGGCCACTGCTGTATTGCTGCTGGCCCATGTGCCAGCGCCGGGTGGGTCTGATAATGTTGTAGACTGTCCGGCACATACATGCAATACGCCGGAGATGGGGTTTGGTGCCGGATAGACAGTAATAACAGTAGTGGTGGCGCAAGTAGAAGGCGCCGTATACGTAATGGTAACAAAAGCCGATGAAGTGACCGTGCCGCCGGTAACTATGCCGGTGCCGAGCCCTACGGTTGCCGCTGCAGTATTGCTGCTTGTCCATGTACCGCCGGTAATAGCATCGAGAAGGGTAATAGCAGAGCCTGTACATACGCTGCCGGGGCCGGTGATAGGTGGTGGTGCGGGGTTGACTGTAATAATATATGACACTGCGCAACTTGCTGTGTAGGTAATAGTATCTATGCCGGGCACAGTGCCTGCAACTACAGTGCCAAGGAATGGATCGATAGAAGCAATGTCAATGTTACTGCTTTGCCAGTAACCGCCGGGAGTGAGATCAAATAATGTTGTAGTGCCGGTGCCCTCGCACATGGTAGGCACACCCGTAATAGGGTCTGGGACCGGCGCGATGGTTATTGTGGTAGTAGTATCGCAGCCGCTGGGTAATGTATAAGTGATGGTTGCAGTGCCGCCCGCAAGCGATACGCCCCAAACGGTACCTGATGAAGAGCCAACGGTAGCTATCGAGGTGTTACTGCTGCTCCATGTACCTCCGCCCGGATCGGTAAGGGTAGTAGACGAGCCAGCGCAGGCTGTTGGTGATCCGGAAATAGGATTGGGCAATGCATTGACTGTAACAATTGCACTTATCGAACATCCGCCCGGCGCTGTATACGTAATGGTAGCTGTGGTAGTAAATAACACTGCCCCTCCGGTGAGCAAACCGCTTGTTAACCCAATGGATGCAATCGACGGATTACTGGAAAGCCATGTGCCGCCTGTTGTGGCATCTGTAAGCAGCCTGGTAAGACCGGCACAAACACGTAATGTGCCTCCTATAACGGCCGGTGCAGGATTGACCGTGACCACCATCAGTGCATTACAGCCGGTACCAATAGAGTAGGTAATAGTTGCTGTACCTGCACTAACACCAGTAACAGTGCCGGCGCTGCCTACGGTGGCAATACCTGTATTGCTGCTGGTCCATGTACCGCCGCCGGGATCGCTTAATACCGTGGTAGCAAACTGGCAGACCGTGGGCACACCAGATATGGCCGACGGTAAGGCTATGACCGTGACGACCTTTGTTGCAAAGCACCCACCTATAGAATATGTAATGTTTGTAGTGCCTACCGAGACGCCGGTGACTATTCCTCCCGCGGTTATCGTAGCCCTTGCCGTATTGCTGCTGCTCCATGTGCCGCCGCTTACCGCATCGGTCATAGTTATGGTGGAGCCAGGACAGACCTGTGTAGGCCCGCCTATGGCGCCAGGTATGGGATTGATGGTAACTACCCTGGCAGTGGCGCAGCCCGTGCCGAGCGAATAAGATATAGTGGCTGTGCCGACAGCAACCCCCGATACAATACCCGAGGATGATCCCACTGTAGCGATGGCCGTATTGCTGCTGCTCCATGAGCCTGCTGCTGCGGAATTGACAAGGGTAGTGGTAGCGCCCTGGCATATAGAAGCAACACCGGTGATAGCAGTAAGAGAGTCGTAGATGGTCATTACGGCGCTGTCTACTACAGTAGGTGTGCCGCCGCAAGTGAAGTAAGAGAGTATGTATAATTTCAGCGTTTTAGGGCCAGCAGGAGTAACCAGCAGTGGATTGATATACATGGTATCTGCCAATGCGCCACCCGGGATAACAGCGCTATCGGCAATAGTGGCGTAGTCATAGCCATTCACAGCAGTACCTCCTATAGTGTAATGAATAGTGAACGGATAGGGTGTAGCAACCACACGTGAGAAAACGATCTTGCCGGCAGAGCAACCACGCACGCAATATTGTGAGCCTATAGCGGTATCGCCCGGATTAAGGCCCGCCGGAGTAATGTGAATGCCTGTAGATGTGAGGCTGCCTGCTTCGAGAAATACGCCGGAATCATTGATTCCATCGCTGACATCGCAAACGCCTAATTTAAGGTGATATGTATCACAAGGGATAACATTTGCAATAGCCGTAAGTGTGGTAGTAAGGCCGTTGAATGCAATAGTTGTTCCTCCCGCATTGTTTACAAAATAACTACAAAAAGGAGAACCTGTGCCCAGCGAAGTACATGCTGTGCCGGGTGACACCGCGCAATTAATGCTATTGATGCAGACTGGTATCGTGGTGCCGGGTACTAATGCGATATTAGTTGGCGACGAAAAACCAGGGCCGGAAATGAAAAACCCAAATACATCGTTAAAACCAGAACATGTAAAACCAGGATACTCCTCAGAACCGAAAACGTACCTAAACTTAACGGTATCACCGGCTGGCCTGAAATTAAACTCAAGTACACAGGCATCGTGCGTGACGCCGCCGGTGAGGCTAGCCAGCGAGGCATCAGTGCAGGTAAAACACGGTGAGCTAGACATTGTTGTAGATGCAGCGCCTGCTACGGAGCTCGCAAGGCCGGAGGTAAGTACAATACCACTATCGAAGCTTAGTACTGAAGTGCCCACAAAGGAACCACTCCCATTTGCGCCGCAATTGATAGTGGGCGAAAGTACAGTAATACCGGGCCCTAATAGCCTGGCTGCGAGGGCTGCTGCAGTACCGCCCATAGTTACAGTGATCTGTGCGAAACTAATAGAAGGCAGCGAGCAGGAGAGCAATAAGAAAAGAAAGGGTAAAATAGATTTTCTCATGAGTATATTTTTTGGATGGTTTATAATAAAGCAGTAGTTGTTTTTTGTTTAACCAAAAAACAATTTTCAGTTCATATAAATGTATAAAAAACAATTGAAAATATGTGTACTTCATTTATTTTGTTTTTTATTTTATGTAAGATGAAGAATGTAATGCAAAATCATTACGCCTATCATTATACTTTTCTCCTGAAAATGAATAGATTTGATTGAAATTCTCAAGAAATGTACAGATGCCTCTTTATAATACTTTTGGTTGCTATATGCAGCTTTAGTGTTGTAAACGATACTGATAAAATTGTTTCGGCTGCGGCTGAGAGCCAGTTGCCTGTATTCCTGTCCAAGATACCGGCAGGGCAGGAGGTGTGGTATGGATTTCGGCAGCAAGATGATCTCGATCTTTGCGGCGTTGGCAGACCTTACCGCATGTTATTCTTCAGCAACGACTTTTATAAAGGGCCTCTTGAGGAAAATAAGAACTACATCACAATTAAGAACGAATGGCGGGTGCCGGTGATCATAGATGGCGATTACCGCAGCTTACTTACCATCACGGGCAATCCCGGTAATTATATCATATCAGGCTTAGGAGATACCGTGCTTGCCAAGGAACTGCAACAGACTGCCGGCGTGAATGAGAACGGGCAAAACTACATACTACGTATACCCAGGCTGCGTGCCGATTTCTTTGTTGCTGAAAAGGATAATTCATTTAGCGAGGCGCGCTTTACACCATTGCTCAATGCGGTTATAGCCGTGCCAGCGCTCAGCGCTACCAGTAAAACTACCTTTAGCCTCATGGAAGTGGAACGGGCGGTGAAAGAGGCGCTGGGAAAGGCAAGAAGATAATTAAGGGCGTCGGGGTTCGCCAATTAGGTCTATGCTGGTTTATTAATCTCGAAATGGAATAAAAGTGACCTGGTGAGTGCATCGCGTCGGATATCCTAGGCATAGCATATGCAAAGGCCACGTCATGCGTCAGCATAACGTGGCCTTTAGAGTAGTCTGGAAGTTTAGTAAATTATTTCTGTATAGTTTTTGCTTTTTTGATCTGCTCCGCATTTTTTGCAGCAAGATTTCTCCAGCATTTAGTCAACTCGTCGAACAAAGGCATGGTTTCGTCAGAACCAAGATCTACAAAATCATTCACACCAAGGTCAGTGGTCAGTATTTTCACGATCTCTTTTGCTTTTTTGCTATCGCCCGCCAATACCAGCTGCACCCTTTCGTGCCGGAATAATGGCTTCAATAAGCGTTCATATCCGCGGGTGCTGAAAACTTTTACTATATGCTGGGAACCGGTTATAGCCTTTATGGCGCCGGCCGTGTTCACCTGTTCATCAATAGTAGTGTGCAGGTTGGCGGTAGCATCTATTATTACCTTACCCCTTACATCGCCCAGCCAGTATGCTATTTCGCGTACATCCTTTGGCGATGAGGCAATAACTACAAGATCGGCTACTGCAGCGGCATCTTCAATACTGCAAGCCACTATATTATCGTAAGGTGCAAGTATTTTATTTACTACAGTTGCATCGCCGCCTTTCAGCGCAATGAACACATCGTGCCCGGCAAGTGCATAACGGATAGCATATGCAGCTACTATTTTACCGGTACCTATAACTGCAATATTCATGGACACAAACTTCTTATAACCCATTTTTAGTTTTTTTTAAAAATGACACAAACTCTTAATTGCTCCAGGTGACGGCAGTAATTTCATTACGCAGCATTTTTATGATCATTACAAAAAATGAAAACGTAATACAAAGATGTTTTCGTGGTTAAAAGGTGTAAGTGGGTGGAGGGTACAATTCAAATGTCAGGAGTATTTATAACAAAAACAAGAGAGCCACTCGGAGCAATGACGATGTTTCTCGTATTCAATTTTTGTTTTCCTTAACAACATATTGTTCCATTAATAGTAACACATTTTTCATTCTTTAAAATGAATATTGTTATCGTATAGTTAATGAGTAAATTGGCCATTAACTATACTCTATAGTATAAAAAAAGATGCTGCATAAAACAGCATCTTTTTAATGGTCAATGACTAATTAGTGTTTTATGGCCTTATGCCACCTTTGTTGCCTGAATTTGTTATTTGAAATTTGTCATTTAGAATTTGTTCCTGTGGTTGCTATTTGCAGGGCAAGGTCTTTTATCATAGGGTGCAGCAGCTGGTAGATCTTCTTTTTGTTATCAGCAATATCATTTTCCTGTATAGCCATAATATATAAGAGTGATTCAGGAATATCGAGCCGCCTACATATTTTACTTACTGTATCTGCATTTGGTTTATAGCTGCCCGTTTCTATCCTTGAGAGGTTTGATTGTGATATGTAACACTTTTCTCCCAGCTCCTTTTGTGATATGGCTAACCCTTCTCTTATATCCTTTATCGCAGCTCCTATATTCATCTGTTCCAGATTTTATTGTTTGACAAATTTTCCTGTTGCAACGCCTGAGCTGCCTGTATACTTTACCAGGTAAATACCTTTCTGCAGGTCGCCTATATACAAGGTGTTTTGTGCTCCTGTAAATGTTTTCACTTCCCTGCCCGTAATGTCAGTAATGGAAGTAACAGAACCAGGCTCATTAGCAACATCAATTGTTATATGATCATTTGCAGGGTTTGGGTACAGTTCTATTTTACTGTTGTTGCTTGTTGTGGTAATACCCGTGGTATTTGCTATACCCCTGTATCTTTTAAAGCTGTCTGTGCCGGGAAGGCCTGCAGTTGAAAAATAGACGCCTGTACCCACATAGGCCGTATTGCCCACCGTAAAAGCGCAGGCCCATGCAGGGTATTGAGAAGGGATTTTTTCTACTGGTGTCCAGCCATCCGTTATCGAGTTGTACCGCCACATATCTGTAAATACGGTGTCGTATTGCGACATGCCGCCGCCAACATAGCCATAGCTATTTATAGTAAATGCAAATGCAGTTTGGCGCGCCGCACCGGGAAATGCGGTTTTGGACGTCCATGTATCTGTAGCCGGGTTGTATTCCCACAGCCCGTTCGACTCTGTGGTCCCCACCATCCCGGTAACAAGGTATCCTTTATTACCAATGACAAAAGAACTTGGAAAACCTACGGCGCCCATCGGCAGGTAAGCTAATTGGGTCCATGTATCATTAAACGGATCGTATTTATAGAAATCATCCCATTCACCGCCAGAAGAGTCGAAACCACCGCCTATGTATGCTGTGTCATTGATCACGAAGCAAAGCATGGCATTTCTTTTCCCGCCGGGAAAATCGGCACGGGGTGTCCATGAATTTGCAGTATCGTTGTACATCCACATATCAGCCATAGCCCCCATAGCGTCGCTGCCACAGCCTGCATATCCTTTTCCATGGGCCGAAAAAGCAAACCCGAAGCCCCTGGTCTTGTTGCCCGGTGCATTTCCTTTAAGTGTCCATACGTTTGTGGTGGTGTCGTACTGGCGAACATGGCTGCCATTGGAGCCACCGCCCACATATCCCTTGCCGTTCAGGCTAAAGCTGAAGCAGCCATCTGTAGGGCCACCACCCATGCTTTTTATTGGCGCCCACTGGGCATTCACATTTTCACATACCCCTGCCGAAAGCGTGAGGAGTAATAGTGTTTTTAGTGTAGTTTTCAGTGTCATAGCTTTTTTTACCAAAGCTATTTTATCGAAAAAATAATTTAAGATAACAATGCTTAAACACTACTAAGGAATTGTAATAATGAATAAACATTCTTAAAAAAAGCTAATTCTGTTATGTAAAAAACGGAATCGTTTACTTTTACAATATGCAAAAAAAGGTGCCGGCGAAGCAGCGGGGTTTATATTTTATTGTGGGAATAGTGATCGTAAGCCTGATAGGTGTGCAACTCTACTGGATGGCTACGAGCATAAGACTGCAAAAGCTAGCTGCAGAGCGCAACCTGAAAACTGACCTGGATAATGTAATTAAAGAAGTAGAGGAAAGCGCTTATTGCTTCTATTTCTACTCTAAAGCATTTATTAAAAAAGATGAAGGTATCTACATCATCAAACAGCAATTTAAAGACAAAAAATTCATTGGCCCGGCTGAGGGAGGCTATCTTGACACCCTTAGTCTTTTCAATGTTTTCAATACGCCAAAGGGGCCCCTCTTTGATAAGGATAATTATTTAGACTTCCAGACACCGGCAACTGTTGACATTTCACTTAAGTTCAAATTTGCGGTTTACAGCCCGCATGTAAAGAAGATCGATACCAATTCGTATAAGCTGCCTAACATAAATGTTGCAGACTTCAGGCAGGCGCTTAATAATGCTCAAACGCTGGACGGGCTGATAAACCCGGATAACCTGGATACGATGATCACCCAAACACTGAAAAAAAATGATTTCGATACAACCTATGAAATGGGCATAAAGAGGGTGGGGAGTAACAAATATGAATACCTGAAAAAAGGCAGCCAGCCTGCTCACCTGGCAAAAAGCGCTATCAAATTTTCAATGCTGGGGGATAATTTTAACCAGCCTTACGAATTGTTTTTATACCTGCCAGATCCCACAGGCCATACTTTGAGATCTATGGCACTGGTAATGATCACCTCGCTGGCTATAATCCTGGTGCTCATTTTTTCTTATGCTTATTTTGTAAAAACAATACTTGATCAAAAGAAACTCTCTGAAATGAAGAGTATGTTTATTAATAACATTACTCATGAATTCAATACGCCCATTACCAACATTAACCTTGCAGTAGAAAACTGGAAACATACAAGGGCCAATACTGATTTTTATACAAATATTATTGAAGAGGAGAATAAGCACCTGCAGCACAATGTAGAACAGATGCTGCAGCTGGCTACCATGGAACATACAAAGGTAAAAGCCTTCATAGAAAGGGTAGACCTTAATGAACTGATATCAGGGACCATAAACTCGTTTGAGTTGCAACTGCAAAAGATAAAAGGCTCAGTGACCTATAATACCGAGCCCAATATGCAGGTGTATGCCGACAGGCAACTCTTAAAGAAACTGTTCTTTAACCTTATCGACAACTCTATAAAATACAGCAAAGACAATTTAAGAATAAGCATTTCTGTTTACAGGGAGAATGACCGGGTAGTGGTTGAACTGCAAGACAACGGAATAGGTATGTCGAACGAAACAATGAAGTATATGTTTGAACCGTTTTACAGGGGAGATAAGAGCGACCGACATGACGTTAAAGGCTTTGGCATAGGGCTGAGTTATGTAAAATACATCGTGGACGCACACAACGGCAGCATACAGGTGAAAAGTAAAAAAGGTATTGGCACAAAATTCACCATTTCTTTTCCAGCAAATTTAAATACGGCAAAATGACAAGGATACTGTTTGTAGAAGATGATGCCAACCTGGGGCTTTTATTGAAAGAAAACCTTGACAATAAAGGTTTTGAAACTACATGGTGCAAGGATGGTGACGAGGGTATTATAGCATATAAGGCCAGCGAAAATGAATTTGACCTGTGCATACTTGATGTGATGCTTCCTGCGAAGGATGGCTTTACACTCTCTAAAGAAATAAGGGCGCTTAATAATGATATTCCTATTATTTTTCTCACGGCAAGGTCGATGCATGAAGACAGGATACATGGGCTGGAAATAGGGGGCGATGACTACATTACGAAGCCATTTAGCACCCATGAATTATACCTCAGGATAAATGCCATTTTGCGACGCACACAAAATAAAATGTGTGTGCAGGATAAACTTAAAAAATTAGGTAAATATGTATTTGATTATAAAAAAATGACGTTGAACATAGGTGATAATGTAAAGCGGCTGAGCTCGAAAGAAGCGGAGTTGCTGTACATCCTCATTCAAAACAAAGAAGAGCTGGTACCAAGATCAGATATACTAAATAAGGTATGGGGAAGCGATGACTATTTCTCTGCCAAAAGCATGGACGTATACATGAGCAAGATCCGTAAGTTGCTGAAAGACGACCCCGACATAGAGATACTTAATGCCTACGGATCTGGCTTTAAGCTGATTGTGAATGAGGGATAAGCAGCAGAAATAAAGCAGCCCCGCTAAAAAGCAGGGCTTGCAATGGCTTGAGATATAGGTGATCACCGCCTTATGATACCCAGGCTATCGAGGTCGTTTATGCTCACTGTAGGTAATCCTCCGTTCTCATTCATTTTACTAATTACGAAGTAACCTGTTCGCCGTGCTTCAGATTCTGTTTTGAAAGCGTTGTTTCCGGGGATACCCGGTATAATAGGCTGGTGGATCCTTTTCTGACGATCAACATACACGTCATAACCCCAGCCGCGAAATTTCCCACTGCTATCTTGTATCTGGAAGGTTTGCAGCGCATACGAATGCGCTGTCGTGTCAGTTACCGCAGTCTTTAATTGGGGTGTGCTACTTTGATCTCTGGCTTTACTGCCATGCGTACACGAAATGAAAGTTAAGACGAGAGAAGCACTTAATGCGAACAATGCAATGCCATAATATGTTTTTTTCATTTAAGCCATTTTGCCTGATTATTTACTAAGAGTAATTTTCTCTGTTACAGTTCCGTTTGGTGTAGCCACGTGAACTATGTACATACCGGCAGGTTTATCCGACAGATCTACCATAGTTATTTCGCTATATACAGCAGACTCGTATACTTTAGCACCTTTTACATCATAAATGGTAAATGACTGGAATTGCCCACCGGTGCATTTCAATGCGAAAATTCCTTTCGATGGATTAGGATATACACATATTGCTGAGTTGTTCGTCATTGGGTTTACACCAACCTTGGCCGGCACATACTCCCATAAGTCATTAAAGGTAGGTGTGAAATTCCCGCCGGTACTTATATAGCCTTTACTCCCAATACCAAAACCGGTAGACAGCCACCTGCCAGCACCGGCGAAATCAGCCTTAGCCGCCCATTCATTGTGGATCGGGTCATATTCCCAAAAGTCGGTATAAGCTACTGAACTAAAATCTCCTCCAATACCTATATATCCTTTATCGGTGGTCGCAAAACCGACCGCTGTGCTCCTCCCAACGCCTCCGAAATCAGCTTTAGCTGTCCAATGACCGGTAGCCGGATCGTATTCATAGAAATCTTTAAGCAACACAGTTCCTGTCATGTAATTACCACCAGTACCCAGGTAGCCTTTACCGGCTATAGAGAAACCTGCGGCTTCCATTCTTGCAGTGCCGGGAACATTCTCCTTTTGTGCCCATGTGTCGGTTAGGGTATCGTACTGCCAAAAATCGCCGAGGAAGTAAGTAGTATCATTAAAGCCGGTGCCTATATAACCCTTAGTGCCAATAGAGAAACCTACAGCGCCAAACCGTACAGTGCCGGTGAGATCCTTTTTCTTTTTCCATTGGTTGGTTGCCGGGTTATATTGCCACATGTCTCTGTAGAGTGGAGAGAACGGAAAGGCAAGTCCCGCAGCTCCGGTTCCTACATATCCCATGTTCCCGATAGAAAAGCCAACAGCCTGGTACCGTGCTGCGCCACCAAAATCGGCGACTTGTGTCCATACATTAGTAGTCTGGTCCCACTCCCAGAAATCTTTTTTATTAGTGCCGTCGTTACCGGTTCCCAAATAACCCTTTTTACCAATAGAAAAAGAAACCGCGCCCCATCTTTTTGATCCTTTAAAATTTGCTTTCGATACCCAAGAATCCTGTGCCGTAGCCACCTGGCTAATTATGCATCCAATTAATGATACAGCCAAAATGCTTTTGAATGTGATAGTCCGTGTCATAAAATTTTTTATTTCAAAGTTATCCTATGAAAAAAATAATTTTATGTAACAATGCTTAAACATCAGTAACGTATCTTAACAATAGATAATCATTGTTAAAAAAGCTAAAGGGGGTACTAATGAAAAATGCCCCGAATATCGGGGCATTTTTCATTAGTATTTGAATTGTTTCTTAATTCTGCTTTGTCGCCAGCATCTTCTTCGCTTCTATGCTTAGTGTAGCATGAGGCACTGCGCGCAGGCGAGCCTTGTCTATGAGCTTACCGGTTACGCGGCATATACCATAGGTTTTATTCTCTATACGCACCAGTGCTTTTTCCAGGTGGCCCATGAACTGTATCTGGCGGCTTGCAAGTTGTGCCAGTTGCTCGCGCTCCATAGCGCCGCTGCCGTCTTCCATGTTCATATAGCGATTTTCTGTATCCTCTGTACCTGCTTCGTCTTTTCTGGTAATGAGGCCCTGCAGGTAATTGAGCTCTTTACGGGCTGCTTCCAACCTGCTGGCAATAATTTCCCTGAATTCCACCAGGTCCTCGTCGCTGTAGCGGTACACTGGTCCTTGCTGCTGTTGCGGTTCGTCAAGTATAGACCTGTATGTTTCTGGCTGATACTGGATCATAGTATTAGCTGGTTCCTTTATCTCTTTCGACTTATTCTCCAGGCGGCGGTGTGCAATTATTACAGTTGGCTTTTTCTCTATAGATCTTGCTGCTGGTGTAGCGGTTGGCCTTGGCGCTGCAGGATTGATCTTCACCGGCATTTGTGTTACAGTCAGTTTTTTCTTTGCCGGTGGCGCTTTTTTAACCACTGGTGGCGCTACTACTGGTGCAGGCGCTGCTTTCTTGGTTGCTGCGGCTGTTTCTTTGGCAGTTGGCTTAGGTGCTGGTTTAGCCGGCGCTTTAGCTACTGGTTTCACAGGTGCTTTAGCTACAGGTTTTGCTGATGCTTTAGGTGCTGGTTTTGTTGCAACGGCTTTCTTAGCTACAGGAGCTGCTTTTTTAGCTGGCGCCGCCTTCTTGGCCGGAGCTGCTTTTTTCGCAGGTGCTACTTTTTTTGCTGCTGATGCAGCAGGCTTGCTATTCTTCTTATTCACAGTCTTTTGGTTATGATTAGTTGTTATTTTCTTTAATGGTGCAGCTTTCTTTGCAGGCGCGCTTTTGGGCGCTGCCTTTGCTGCTGCTTTTTTTGCGGGTGCTTTCGCTACAGGTTTTGCGGGTACTTTTTTAGCCACGGCTTTGGCAGGGGCAACTTTGCTTGCTTGTTTCACATTCTTATTAGCTACAGCCTTTTTAGCAGGCGCCTTTTTTGCACCAGAAGCAGGTTTCACACTTTTTGTCGGCTTGGCTGCCTTTTTGTTGTTTGTAGCCATAACTTAGGAATTTTTTGATATGAATATTTTAAGCATTACATCGTTTACCTCTATTTCAGTTCCATCTTCCAATTTTGGCACTATATTTATGTCGTCCGCCAAAATTTCCGCGCAAATATAGTCAGAATAATTAATTATTGCACTTTTCAGTGGCTCATAATCCTGAATATTAACTAAAATACGGTCTGTAACCTCAAAACCACTCTCTTTCCTTATCTTTTGGATACGGTTTACCAGTTCCCTGGCATTTCCTTCCTCTTGCAATTGCGGTGTTACATTTATATCCAGCGCTACTGTCAGGTTGTCTTTATTTGCAACCGACCATCCCGGAATATCCTCCGCAATTATATCCACATCTGTTACTTCTATAACGACCGGTTCATTATCAACCGTTAAAGTAAAATTCTTTTGTTGCTCCAGTATACTGATCTCATGCTGGGTCATTTGGGTAATAGCTGCTGCTACACTTTTCATTTTAGCGCCCATGCGCGATCCCAGAGTCTTAAAGTTTGGCTTTACCTTCTTTTTAATAAATCCCTCAGTATCAATTATGTATTCGATCTCTTTTATATTGACCTCATTCTTTATCAGGTCTTCTATATTACTGATCTGGTCTTTTGTATGTGTATCCATCACGGGTACAAGTATACGCTGCAAAGGCTGGCGTACTTTGATATTTACTTTCTTGCGTATAGACAATACCAGCGACGAAATATCCTGTGCGAGGCGCATACGCTCTTCAAGGTCAAAATCTATCCGGCTTTCATTTACTTCAGGGTAGTCTGCCAAATGTACAGATGTTGCATCGCAGCGTTTAGTGACATTATTCAGATTCTGAAAAAGCCAGTCGGCAAAAAATGGAGCAATTGGCGCCATTAATAATGACAAGGTTTCTAGGCACTCATACAAAGTTTGATATGCGCATATTTTATCATGCTCGTATTCACCCTTCCAAAACCGGCGGCGGCATAAGCGCACATACCAGTTGCTCAGTTGCTCATCAAGGAAAAACTCCATAGCCCTGCCTGCCTGGGTAGGTTCGTAGTCCTCCATATAGTCGGTTACTTTTCCTATCAGGGTATTCAATGAAGAAAGTATCCAACGGTCTATTTCCGGGCGTTGGCTTAGTGGTATGTATTTTTCTTTAAATGTAAAATTGTCCAGGTTTGAGTATAGGGCGAAGAACTGGTAAGTATTATACAGTGTTCCAAAATACTTCCGCTGAACTTCTTTAATACCTTCAAGATCAAAACGTAAGCTATCCCATGGAGATGCATTGGTGATCAGGTACCACCTGGTAGCATCAGCACTATACTTCTCTATTGTTTCAAACGGATCTATCACATTGCCCACCCGCTTACTCATTTTATTACCATTCTTATCAAGCACCAGGCCATTACTTACCACGGTCTTATAAGCCACTGTATCGAACAGCATGACGCCCAATGCATGAAGGGTGTAAAACCATCCGCGGGTCTGATCACCCCTTCGGCAATAAAGTCAGCAGGGAAATTTTTCTTAATATCTTTCTTGGGGTGTTTCTCAAAAGGGTAGTGTAGCTGGGCATAAGGCATAGCCCCACTATCGAACCATACATCTATAAGATCAGGTTCCCGCTGCATAGGTTTACCGCTGTCTGATACTAATATTATATTATCAACAAATGGCTTGTGCAGGTCTAGTTCTTCTTTTCTTGTTGCCTTGATGGGTAATGTACCTTCTCCGCTCTTGCTTACATTAAAACTGAAGTCTTCCTCTATCAACTGGTTGAGGCCCAGTTTCTTATTAGCTTTCTGCGCTTCCTGTATCAGCTCATCTATACTGCCTATGCACTTCATTTCCTGGCCATCTTCGGTAACCCATACCGGCAGGGGAGTACCCCAGTAACGGCTGCGGCTCAGGTTCCAGTCTACCATGTTTTCCAGCCAGTTGCCAAAGCGGCCTTCCCCTGTTGCTTTAGGTTTCCAGTTGATGGTTTTGTTCAGCTCTATCATCCTGTCCTTTACGGCGGTGGTCCTTATAAACCATGCATCTAACGGATAATAGATCACTGGCTTATCTGTACGCCAGCAATGGGGGTAAGTATGTTCGTATTTTTCTACTTTAAATGCGTGGCCGCTAAGTTTTAGCTTTACGGCTATATCAACATCTACATCTTTGTAGTCAGGATCATCTTTATAATTCTTAACATACCTGCCGCTGAACTCACCGGTGAAGTCGTTAAACTTACCTTGCTTGTCTACCATTGTCAGGATACCGATATCATTCTTTTTACCCACACGATAGTCGTCTGCACCAAAGGCAGGGGCCGTATGTACTATGCCTGTCCCATCCTCGGTTGTCACAAAGTCGCCGGTGATCACCCGCCACGGGTCACCGCCTGCTACCTCACGAGTATTGCCATCAAATGGCAGCAGCTGCTCATAGCGCAAACCCTCCAGATCGCTGCCCTTAAACTCACCGATTATTTTCCATGGCAATACCTTGCTCTCACTCGTATATATCGTAAAATCAGACTCTTGTGCGTCTTGCTTAAAGTATTTATTTAGCAGCGCTTTTGCCAATATAACATTGCAAGGCTTATGTGTATAAGGGTTAAAAGTCTGTACTAATACATAGTCAATATTCGGCCCTACGGTCAACCCGCAATTGCTCGGCAGCGTCCACGGGGTAGTCGTCCATGCCATGAAGTAAACGGCCGCCGCCTTGTCAGCTTCTATTAAACCACCACCTATTGGCAACTTTACAAATGGCTCCCAGGCATTGCGGGCAAGTTCCATTAATTTGCCTTGTAATGGATTTACCGGGATGCTGTTATTTATAGGAGATAGGCTAAACATTGCCACCACCGTAGTATCTTTTACATCTTTATACGTACCCGGCTGGTTCAGCTCGTGACTACTAAGGCCCGTACCGGCTGCAGGGGAGTAAGGCTGTATGCTCACGCTTTTATAGAGCAGGTCTTTGTTATATAACTCTTTAAGCGCCCACCACAGTGTTTCTATATATTTATTATCGAAGGTGATATATGGGTCGGTCATATCTACCCAATATCCCATCTTTTCGGTGATCTCTTCCCACTTGTCTTTATACCGCATTACCACCTCGCGGCACTTCTTATTATAATCTTCTACACTTATCTTTTTGCCTATATCTTCCTTGGTAATACCCAATTCTTTTTCCACACCCAGTTCTACGGGCAGGCCATGTGTATCCCAGCCCGCCTTACGGTTTACCTGGAAACCCTGCATGGTTTTGTACCTGCATACCAGGTCTTTCAGCGTGCGTGAGATCACGTGATGAATACCCGGCATACCATTAGCGCTCGGTGGGCCTTCGTAAAAAACAAATGGTTCTGCCCCGTCGCGTATTTTCACGCTTTCTTCAAAACAATGTTCTGCCTTCCATTTAGCAAGGTACTCCTGCTCTATAGATGGCATATTAAGCCCCTTATACTCGTTATATTTTGCCATGGATAGTCGTAAGTAATCAGTCGTAAGTCGTAAGTCCGCAATAAACAGGAAACAACTAGCCGAACCTAACTAAAAATAAGGCGCGAAGGTAGGGAGATTTTTTGGGATTCTGGAGGGGGACATTGGACAAGATGAGTATTACTCTTTCATATTTACGCTAACGATTCCCTTAATTAATAACTATCCCACTAACCCCACTATAAGTGGTAGGCTCGATGCGGTAGTTTGAATCGTTAACAGAATAATACAAGCCAGTATAGCATACATCGCCACAACCTCCTGTGATTGAGGATGGTTGAGAGGCATTACCCGAGGATAAGTTCGTTATCTTATATGTATTACCGGACGGATATTTCATAATTAAATAATCAAAATTAAAACTGAAGCGAAAAGTAGCTCCTGAATGATTTAATAAAATGACGGTGTCGTTTTTAACAGGCATAGAGAAATTGCTTCCTCTTGCGTAGGTAGATATCGTAATACTTGTAGATACTGTATCATTTGGGAACCTGATACCATCGGCGACTGCTTTTTGACAATAGCATTTGCACCCGTAAAGCATTAAAATGGATGAAAATATTAGTAGTGCAAAGAAGATATATTTCCTAAATAAGTTCATGCGATCTTCATAAAGCTATGCAAAATCACAAATGCCAAGCAAAAGAAGTTTCTGAGTGGTCGAAAAAGTTTTTTAACGGCAAATTTTCCAGTTACGCTACTGGTTTATGTGTTTAGCGAAGCGTCAGTTAAATCCAACAATAAACGAGAACACCGTCCGTCAGCATTTGCAACCAAGCATAATATAATTGCCAATCGCACATTTTACATCCTTTTACCATTGTTCAAGGTGCAACTGCAAATCGCAGATCTTATTATCCTGAAATTCCACGAATCCTAGTTCAGACTTATAGGGGGTTATTAGTACTTACTGTCCATGAATATCAAAATTCATGCTTCCAGTCATTGAGCTATTATTTTGCATTTGCTGGATAGTATTGTCGGCATAGTTAAAGATCAAAACGTCATAAGCACCGGCGTCAATAATGTTCTGTGAATATTCAAAGACTACTGTATGCGCCGGTGCGTTGGCGTCCACAAGATGTAGAGTGTCGGAGGCATATGCCGGCAGAATGCTACCATTATCCACCTTGCTCGTTACAATAGTAGAATTATCAATAACTACGATATTTATTTTAATCGAACAATCAAATGTTGAATCTAACGGGAGAAAAGTGCTGGTTATATACTGTCTGCCATACATTGTATGTGTTCCGGCGAGTTTAGAAACGTAGTTCGCAGGTATTCTGCCTTTATCCTTATTACAACCAAAAAAGAATACAGCTGCTAAAATGTAGAGGACGAGTATTTTGTTACGAGGGTACATAGGCGGTGATTTTTACAAATATAACACAACGCTTATGGTAATTATAAATTGTTCATCTTGTATACTGGTAAAACAATATCAACTTTCTGCGTGAATTCCGCATGTATACTTTATTTTGCTACAAAAAAGATCAATGTCCTCCCCAAAACTCTACATGCTCCTACCTGGCGCCACTCCGCCGGGCCGCACCATAGAGCAGCACGATATCTTCTTCGGTATAGGGCCGAACCTTAGGTCGCTTATCCCGGATATATTGAATCACTGGCCCGAAGCGAATGGTGCTATCCACCTCGATGGCTGGCAACAGCTACAGTACGCCAATGGCTACGAAATAACCGTGCGGGAAAGAAGCGCTGGTGCCACAACCCCAGACAGCGATGTTCGGCTCTTCTTCATAAACCTGGGCGGGTACAAGCCTGGCGAATTTGAAGAATACCATTACAAAATGGTGGTTGCCGCAACCGACAAGTCAAGTGCAATAAAGCTGGCAAAGGATACAGCATTTTATAAGCATACCGGTTACAAAGGCGCTGAGAGCCACATAGACGATAAGTATGGAATAGACGTAGACGATGCATATGCTATAGACGATATTTTGCCTGCTTACATTAAGGAGAAATATGCCATAGAATTAAGGCGGATAAACCAAGTAATGGAGAATGAGTTGCATATAGGTTACTTCCAGTTGAGCAAGATTTAATGTATTGGCCTTAAATATTACAATATGAACGAAGCTGCATTGTTGCAATTACGTAATGCCATTAGCCGGTTTGTAAAATTAGATGATACAACCTGGGGAATGCTGGTACCTTGCATAAAGGAACAACATTTAAAGAAGAACGAACTCTTTGCACAAGAGGGCAAAAAGGCGCACGACATAGGAATTCTACTACAGGGCAATATGCGGCACTTTTATACCCGCGATGGTGAAGAGAAAACCACCTATTTTTATTTTGAAGGACATTTTGTAAGCTCTTATATTAGTTGCATTACCGGCGCACCTTCTGAGCTTACTATCGAAGCTATGACTGATTGTTCCCTCCTTACATTTAAGTATGTCGATCTGCAAAAACTATATGATCAGTCGCATACATGGGAGCGCTTTGGCAGGCTGATAGCAGAATACCTGGCCATAGGCCTTGAAGAACGAATGACTGGCCTCCTAATGCTTACGCCCGAAGAGCGCTATGTTCAATTACTTGAAGGCAACAAGCAAAAGATCATGGAGCGTATTCCCCAGCATTATATTGCCAACTACCTTGGTATCACACCCGTTAGCATGAGCCGCATTCGCAACCGGGTGGCGAAAAAATAATAACCGCTATGCTTTTTCTTATCTTATGTTAACGTGCCAGGGCGCGTTTCATTCAGACATTTGTGTCATAAAAACAACGATATGAAAAATCTACTGAAGTTAGAACAAGCAATGCAATTAGCGCTTTCCATCGCCGCACTTTATTTCCAGCCCGTACATGTTGCCTGGTGGTTATGGGTGCCATTATTTCTTTCTCCGGATCTTAGTATGATAGGTTATTTAGTTAACGCCAGGGTAGGGGCCATATGTTATAATATAGCTCATCATAAAGCTATCGCGGGAGCATTTATTGCAGCTGGAATGATCTTTCAATTACCTGTTATGCTATTTATTGGTCTTTTGCTTTGGGCGCATTCCTCATTCGACAGAGTTATGGGATACGGATTAAAGTATGCCGATTCTTTCCAGCATACACATCTTGGTTTTATTGGGAAAAACGCAAGGCAGGGTACTAACATTCCCGTCAATAGTAATTTAATGTAATTGGTTGTAGCTTCATTTATAGGGCTATAGAGGACAAACAGGCTATGGATTCGGATGGTGGCATCATTTTATCTATACATTAAGTAACCACACTAAAAGTGGCAAATGTTATGGAATGGACTTTCTCAACAGAACTGGATTACAAGGGCGAAAAAGTAGTTATTTACTTTTTCCAGAGCAAAGAGGATAAAGAAACTTTCTTTAAAGCCCTGTGTTATCCTAAAGGTGTTTTATCTCCCTTTACTATGAGGCTCGATGAAAATGGTAACGAATACAAGATCATGGAAACTTGCATACCATGGGCTGTAAAAGAATACGAACTGCTATTCAGCGCTAATCTATTGAATCGCAAAGAGCATCCCGGCTTCCAGGAGGTAGCTAAAATGATGCCTAACTAATACTCTTACCTTTCGGATATAAATTATCTCAAAGTCACTTCAGTGCTTAGCCGCAAAATATTTTTTCTTGTTTCTTTGTTGCTTGCTGTTAATGCTATAATTTTAGCATAACACACACTATCCGCATAAGCTGAATGCCTGCAAATAGTATTGACCTTAGTATCATTCATTTCTTTAACCAGTTTTGCAGAAGGTCGGAGCTGTTCGATAGAGGTATTGCCATCCTGGTAAATAATACGCTGTTAAAAGGCGGCATATTAATGATCGTATTATGGTACCAATGGTACCAGCCAGCCAATAAATTTATCAAAGACCAGCACACCCGCAGGGTACAGATCATCTCTACAATTTGTGGCTGCTTTGCCTCCATGTTTACCGTAAGAATGCTTACTAAAATACTCCCTTTTCGCACAAGGCCTATTCTTGAAGCCGGTAATCACCTGATAGCGGCATATGGCCTTAGTGGTAATTTTGTAGATAATACCAACTCATTTCCCAGCGATCATGCTTCGTTGTTTTTTGGCTTGGCAGCCGGTATATTTCTTATTTCCGCGCGGCTTGGTTTTGCATCGCTGGTATATGTTTTACTTGTTATTGCTTTTCCCCGTATTTACTTAGGCTGGCATTATCCTTCAGATATATTGGGTGGGGCTTTTATAGGTGTGTTTTTCATCCTTGTTGCTAATATGAATTTTTTCAAAGTGGCTGTGTCTGAAAGAATATATAAGCTCTCAGAAGATTATCCCCAGTTATTTTATCCTATATTTTTCCTGCTAACCTATCAAATAGCTACCCTGTTTGAAGGTATACGTACTATTATAGAGTTTATGCTTCATCCTTACAGAAATTAGGGATAAGTATATAAGTAGGATACTGACCATTACCCAACGTAAAGGCTGCATTTTCATAACACCAATATTATTGCAGTACGCTGTCAGCGTTTTTTAACATCGCGTGGATAACTTTTTATTTACAATGCCTTCAAAATGGCTACTTTTCCTAAATTCTTTCATTCTAACTTATGTCGCATTATAAATATTATTCATTAAATTGTTTAAATATTTTTAGATGTAGTATCCTTATCCTCTCTCTATTTTTTGCTACCGGGCTAAGGGCGCAAGAGTCAATGATGCCGGATGTATCGTATCCCTACCTTGAAAAACTCATTGCTGCTGCCAGGCAAAATTATCCTAAAGTAAAAATTTACCAGAAAAAGGTAAAAGAAGCCAAACTGAATATTCAAAAAGCTCAGCTGGCATGGTTTAATGCACTTAATCTAACCTATTTATACAGCCCCACTAATAGTGTGACGCTTGTGAACCCCACTTATACCGGTGGCTTCCAGTTTGGTGTATTTTTTAATGTAGGTACATTGCTCACTAATGGTCCAAATGTAAAAGCCGCAAGAGAGGAACTGAAAATGGCCCAACTGGACGAAAGCGAGTATGCATTGGGTATAGAAAATATAGTTAAAAACCGGTATTTCACTTATGTACAACAGTTGTCTTTGCTTAACTGGAAGATAAAGGATATGCAGAATTCTGAGAGTACTGTGAAAGACCTGAAGTACAAGTTTGGAAAAGGAGAAGAAACATTTGAAAACTATAATAAGGCACTTGCATTTTATTCCAACCTCGTGCAATCGAAAATTCAAGCAGAAGCAGCATTGTTAATTGCGAAGAGCAATCTAGAAGAAATAGTAGGCGAAAAACTTGAAAGCATAAAATAATGCAGTATAAAAAGTTTATAAACATTCTTAAAAAGCACAAGTACGGGCTCATGGTCATGCCTGTTCTTGTAATGATCATAACCTTTTACATTGTAAGAAAACTGCCCGATGTTTATACTTCGCACTCACGTTTATCAGCGGGGCTTACAGCAGGTTCGCAGTCTATGCAATTGGCGCAGCAACTGCTAAATGGCGTTGATAATAACGCCGAGTCAAAAGTGAACCAAACCTTTAGTAACGTTACCCAAACGATGCAGTTAAAGATCGTGATAGACCAGGTGTCTTACCTGCTTATCCTGCACGATCTTACTTCAAACGACCCCTACAGGCAGCCAAGCAAGTTGTTGAAAAGTCTCAATGAGGAAGCCAAGCAGCATGCTATAGCAGTATATACACAACTATACAACGAACGTAAACCGTTGTACCTGATGGACAAAGACCAGGATGGCCTTAACAAGGTGTTGGTCTCCATGAAATATGATTACGAGTCGCTAAAGGATAAGATCAGGATAAACCGTGTAGAGAATAGTGATTTCATTGATGTTACCTACGATTCAGACAACCCCTTATTGTCGGCCTTTGTAGTTAATACTTTGTGTAAAGAATTTATAAACTACTATGCATCTATTAACCAGCAAAACAGGCTTCAGACCGTTGATTTTCTCTATGAAATGATGATGAAGAGAAAAGACTCGCTGGATGCAAAAATAGAAGGCCTGAAGAACTATAAGATAGAAAACAAGATACTGAATACCACCGATGAAGCGAAGAACCTTTATGCGCAGATATCTGATTTTGAGATAAGGCTGAAGCTTGCGGAACGTGAGGTAGAGGCTAATCAAGGCGCGATCAACAGCATAGATGCAAAATTTAATCCCCAGGAAAAACAATACATGGAGGGCCGCCAGGCGCTGATAAACCAGGAAATTGTGAATGATCAGATCGCGCTGAATACAATAAACGACAAATACATAAGAAGCGGATTTGATGAAAATATAAGGAAACAGGTAGATAGCCTTAAAGATGTGCTTGCCCAGAGAATTAACCAATCGACGGATAAATACATTGTAAACCCGCTGGTATCTAAAGAGGCATTAATTGCCCAGAAGCTAAAACTGGAGATGGATCTTTCTCTTGCGAAAAATGGTATGAGGTCTTACCAGAGATCTATAGACGGGCTTAATGAACGGCTGAGTGCGCTTGCGCCCAGCGAAGCAGTAATACAGTCGTACGAATCAGATATTGCGATCCTGACGAAAGAATACCTGGAACTGCTGGCGCGGTTCAACCAGAGTAATATGCAGTTAAGCACCACAACACCTGTTAAGCAGATCGAGATGGCAGTACCGGGCTCTAAAATGCCGTCTAAGAAAATAATAATGGTGGCGCTCAGCGGTGTAGTGAGTTGCCTGGTATACCTGCTTATATTGTTCGTTATTTTCTATCTCGATGATTCGGTAAATGATGCTGACGACCTGCTCGACAAGACGGATATAAGGGTACTGGGTGCCCTGCCGGTGATCAAAAGTTCTTTATTGGACATTCAGAAGTCATGGAACCTATTACCGGTAAACCCTTCGAATAATAAGATCACTAAACTGATAGGTAAGCACACCGACCTGCAAAACCTTTTTGGCAAGCCTACTACCAATACTATGAGCAATGTTTTTAAAAAGTTGTTACGCTCTACCCGATTCGAGATCAATATGGCGCTTGCCGGTGGGCGAAACCTTGTTATTACAAGCCTGTGTGAGGAAGAAGGGAAGACATTAGTATCGCTCAGCCTGGTAAGCTCTTACCAGATGATGAACAAGAAGGTGTTGCTTATAGATGGTAATTTTGCAAATCCTGGCATTACTACCATTACCCGCCCTAAATTCTTTATAGAAGACTACCTGATGGGCAAAACACATTTATACGAATTAGCTGACGAGGGCAATATTACGGTACTAGGCAACAAAGGCAACGACATCTCTCTTTTTGAGATCAATACCGAAGGGGAGATCGAACAAAAACTATTGCAGCTAAAAGACATTTTTGATATAGTGCTTATAGAAACCCCGGCGCTTAGTGTATTAAGCCAGTCGAAAGAGTGGATAATGGTTGCAGATAGGGTACTTTGTGTATTTGAAGCGAACAATACTATTTCTGCCGAGATGAAAAAACAGATATTATACCTGAAAGACAAGGAAGGCAAGTTCATAGGTTGGATATTTAATAAGGCAAATAATTTGAACTAAGATCAGTGGGCAAAACGGGAGCTATCAATTTCGAAGATCGCTAGATCCCTGATAAAACAGATGAGCACAACCAAAAATAGTTATGAGTGCAAAAATCCTTTCCACCATTTGGATGCTCCTTCAAATACTGATAGGGTATAATTTGGTTGTTCCTGTTTTCTTTTATCTTATTTATTTGATCTTAAAAAGGCCAGCAAAGAATATCGCAGGTGCCAAACCGTATGATTACGCCATTATAGTTACAGCATATGAGCAGACAGATGCATTGCCCGCTGTTGTTGAATCCATTCTGAAACTTAACTACAGTAACTATATGGTATATATAGTGGCTGACAAATGCGATGTCTCAAACCTCAAATTCAATGATAAAAGGGTAGTGGTGCTTCGGCCACCCGAGACACTGGCAAGTAATACGAGGTCACATTTTTATGCTATCAATCATTTTGAACGGCAGCACGAAGTATTGATCATTATAGATTCAGACAATCTTGTAGAGCCGGAATGTCTTAATGAATTGAATAAATGGTTTGACAAAGGTTTTTCGGCAGTGCAGGGCCTTAGAATGGCAAAGAATCTTGATACTACTTATGCACGTCTGGATGCATCCAGAGATATTTATTATCACTTTTATGACGGTGAAGTATTGTTTAGTATAGGCTCATCTGCCACGCTTGCTGGCTCAGGTATGGCATTTAAAACAAGCCTGTACCGGGAATGTCTTGAACATAAAGATATATCAGGAGCAGGGTTTGATAAGGTGTTGCAGCATGAGATCGTTTCTCGGGGGCATCGCATAGCTTTTACCGAGAACGCAAAAGTATACGATGAAAAAACGTCCGGCTCAGACCAGTTGGTAAAACAGCGCGCGCGGTGGATAAATACCTGGTTCAGGTATTTTAAATTCGGTTTTTCGCTTATTGCAAAGGGCGTATTGACACTTAACTGGAACCGCTTCCTGTTTGGCATTGTATTGCTCCGTCCTCCGCTTTTTATCTTTTTGATATTATCTGTATTGTTTACCCTCGCTAATATTTGGATCAGCACCACAGCAGTATTTATCTGGCTATTGGGGTTTGTATGTTTTATTGTAGGGTTTATAATTGCCCTGCTTCATTCAAAACCGGATAAGAGAATCTATCAGTCGTTATGGGGTATTCCTAAGTTTGTGTTTTTCCAGGTATTATCACTGATGAAAGTAAGAAAGGCGAATAAAATTTCTGTAGCTACAAAACATACATATAAACAGCCTGTAAATGATAAGTAAGAAAGTATCATCTAAGACCGGCGAGGAGACATTAAGGAAGCCGAGGACCCAGGAAGATGTGACAAGGATCATAGCATTGATCATTGCATTTGTGAGTACGTTTATTTTTTTCATTAAGCTGGTTTTTCTATAAATGGATAAAGAGCTCAACATATCAATTGCCGGGGCAAAAAAACTTTCATTCAGAAAGCACTTAAAGAAATTCTTTCTCGTCGATAAGCTTAATTCGCCACTGGGCTACAGCATGTTATTCCTTATCATGTTGCTGATCGGAGCAGGGATAGCCAAATTTGGTATACTTTTCGGCTTATTGGTATTGGTGGGTTCCGTTGCAATACCGCTCGTATATGGACTGGTAGCATATCCACGTTTTGGTATTGTTATCTTTTTAGTAATGGCCTATCTCATCATGTGGTTTCTGAGGTTAGGTGTGGCATTCCCGTTAGGTACACTGATGGATGGTATGGAGGGGTTATTTATCCTAAGCCTGTTCATCAACCAGAAAAGAAAGAAAGACTGGTCCATATTTAAAGGGCCTATAACTGTAATGATATTAGTGTGGGTCGCTTACAATCTTATTGAAGCACTTAATCCAACTGCTGATTCGCGCATGGCGTGGTTGTTCACAGTGCGGACGGTTGCCATTGTAATGTTCATGTACTTTATATTCCTTTACTATATTAATACAAAGCAGTACGTCCAGCTCCTGATAAAATTATGGATAGGGCTTGCATTTTTTTCCGCTTTGTATGGATTGAAACAGGAGTATATAGGGTTCTTCCCGTTCGAAGAACAATATCTTCATTCTAACCCTACTATTGAGCAGCTATTGTTCATAGGGGGCGTGTGGCGCAAATTCTCTATATTTTCCGATCCGGTATCCTTTGCATATAATATGGTTAGCGCCAGCCTGCTATGCGTGGGATTGTTAACAGGCCCTGTATCTAACCGGCAGAAATTGATCCTGAGTTTTCTTGTGGGATTTTTCCTGTTTGTAATGCTTTCATCTGGTACCCGTGGTGCTTACGTACTGATACCAGCTGCACTGCTATTGCTTGCTGTGCTAAAATATAGCAGAAAAGTGCTGACGATGGTGGGTATTGCCGGGGTGTTTATGGCTATTTTGATCTTTATTCCTACTTCTAATCCTACTCTATATAGGTTTCAATCGGCCTTCAGGCCAAATGCCGATGCGTCATTTAATGTCAGGAAGATCAACCAAAAACGTATCCAGCCATTTATACAATCACATCCACTGGGTGGTGGTTTAGGAGCTACAGGCACATGGGGACATCGCTTTTCACCCGATTCTTATTTGGCAAATTTCCCGCCAGATAGTGGATACGTGCGGGTAGCAGTGGAGCTTGGCTGGCTTGGGCTACTTTTGTTTTGTATGCTAATGTTCACTGTGCTGAGGACAGGCATCAACAATTACTATAAGATAAAAGACCCGCAACTAAAGTCATACTGCCTGTCTTGCGTGCTGATTGTTTTTGCGTTGAATATTGGCAATTACCCGCAGGAGGCCCTGGTGCAGTTTCCTACCAATGTTTATTTTTATCTTGTGCTTGCATTAATGGTGGTAACTATGAGATTAGATAAGCAGCAAAACGAAGCAGCTGGTGCCGGTAAAAAGTGACGAAATAAACGGCCGGGATTTTGTTATCGTAGGCCAGCAGCCCTGGGATACCGAGATAGGCAGCAACTGCAAGAACCTGGCAATAGAATTTAGTAAGCATAACAGGGTGCTGTATGTAAATAGTGCACTTGACAGGATAACGATGCTCCGGCACAAAGCCGATCCTAAAGTGCAAAAGCGTTTGGCTGTAATTCAGGGCAAAGAAAACGGTCTTGTAACTATTCAGCCAAATTTATGGAACCTCTATCCTTCAGTCGTTACCGAGTCTATTAATAAAATAAAGGTCAGGCCCATTTTTGAAGCGCTAAATAAAAGAAATAATAAACTTTTTGCCCGCTCTATTCAAAAGGCGATAGATGAGTTGGACTTCAAAGACGTCATCCTGTTTAATGACAATGACATGTTCCGGTCTTTCCACTTAAAAGAGCTTTTACAACCGGCTGTCAGCATTTATTACTCCCGCGATTATATGCTTGCAGTTGATTACTGGAAATTTCATGGCGAAAAGCTTGAGCCAGCACTGATAGCCAAAAGCGATCTGTGCGTCGCTAATTCTACTTATCTCGCTAATTATTGCAAGCAGTACAACCCTAATTCGTATTATGTAGGGCAGGGTTGCGACCTGGAAATGTTCAGCAACCCGGAAAGTAAAACACTACCTGCTGAAATGCAACCAATATCACACCCGATAATAGGCTATGTAGGCGCTTTGCAAAGCATAAGGCTGGATATAGAATTGCTTGCTTACATAGCAACTCAAAAGCCAGAATGGAGCATAGTATTGGTGGGGCCGGAAGATGAAGTCTTCAGGCCAAGTAAACTACACGAGATAAAAAATATTCATTTCTTAGGCCCTAAGCTGGTTACTGATCTGCCTGCATACATTAATGCATTCGATGTGTGCCTGAATCCACAATTAGTGAACCAGGTAACTATTGGCAACTATCCCCGCAAAATTGATGAATACCTTTCTATGGGCAAGCCAGTGGTAGCAACGGCTACCGAGGCTATGAGCATTTTTTCTGACTATACTTATCTTGCCAGTTCGAAGGAGGGGTATATCGCTTTAATAGAACGGGCTGTTAAGGAAGATAATACTATCTTACAGCAAAACCGGAAAACATTTGCCTTATCTCATACGTGGGAGAATAATGTGAGGGAGATATATAAGGCAATAAACCAGCTACATTCAAAATAACTATACCACACATGAAATATGCATTGAAGTTTTTACCTGTTCTCTTTATTGTGCTGTTTTCTTCCTGTTCGAAGCACTATATTTATTATACCGCATGTAGTAGCCGAAATGTGCGTAGCGCACCCAATCAATATATATATGAAGACGACACATTGAAGATCACTTATGACTTTTGGGCAAGGAAGGGAAAAATGTCTTTCTCTATTTACAATAAACTAAGCGTCCCTGTTTTCATCGACTGGAAAAATTCTGCTCTAATTATCAATGATAATAAACACACCTATTGGCAGGAAAAAGAAATAAGAAAAGGACATAGCACCTATTATATCACGTCTATTGGGTCGGCAAGTACCGAAAATTCTATTTCAGTAAAAGAGGAAAGGATATCGTCTATGCCACCACGCTCTAAAATACAAAAGATAGCTACCGATAAACTGCGTAAAGGCCACCACCCTCACACAAATGCCATAGGGATGACATTCAGAAATTTCATAGCAGTATCTACAAATGAAGAGGTGAAATCTGATAGCTATATTGATAACGAATTTTACGTAACTAAAGTAGAACGGGTGAAAAAGTTACCGCCCGCGAAAAACGGAAAAAATTTCTACGCAACTCATTAGTGTAAATTTCTTGTCTATAGCATTAAGCGTAATTTAGTTTGATAAAAATTTTGAGATAATGAGAGACTTAATCAATATCCTGTTACTATGTTGCTTAAGTATATTGGGATGTAAAAATCCAGTTGTAAAAAATACAACACTGCACGGATATACTGATAGCTTTATTGTTGCCGAACAGGACAAGGTTATAGGCAATTTAAAATTTGGCATGATAAAAGATAGTGCAGAACAGGAAATTGCAAAGTTTAAAATGGAACATAAATCCGGAGGCAGATATGCCATTGGCAATTTTGTATTCGACGATATGTTCGGTGCATTTGATTTCCTGGATTCAAATAGAATTGCTTATTTGTTTATTACAAGTCCACTTTACATAGATTCTGATAAAATCATTGACGAATTCATTGCAACGTCAGTAAAAAAACTGCCCGAAAGCAATTCGGTTTTTTTTCAACAATTGAATGAGTTGATAAAAATTTTAGAGCAAAAATATGGTAAAGGGAATGATGATACTGTTCGCTCTGTTTTTGACATGTGTAATAAGGACGGTGAGAGTTATACGTCTGCGGATATAATGAGGTGGACAGTAGGGAAAAAGGCGATGCAAGTTGGCGCATTTAGGCAACCAGAAACAGAGGCGACTGCGAAAGAAATAAGGCAACAGGAGATTGAGAGAGCTAAGATAGGTAAAACTGAGAGTGAGAAGCAGGAGCTCGATAAAGGTATTAGTTCATACAAACAATATCGTATTTACGTTTGCATTTATTTGCCTGATGTGCTGAAAAAATTATTTACAGAAGAAGAAAAGAAGGAAAAAAGTACAAATGATAGCATTAGTAATGTAGTGAAAAATACATTCTGATTTTGCAAGACGGATTATGTTGCGTTATTCACCTTTTAAAGTAATTATAGTTAAACCTAAGATGCCTGTAAAGGTGCCGGGCCATTGCAATAAATATATTGTTGCTTTCGCGCCTGAAGTTGCGCTTAAAAGTGCTTGGCTCCGCACTTGAGTTTACCTGGTCCAGCAGGCCTTTGAAGTCGTCATAGTATAGCGCTTTGCCTTTTTTCTTTAAGAAAGACATCATCATGCCATATTCCGATACCTCTACATTAACACCTTCAGGGTATCGGCCGAATTTTTCTAAAAAGTTACTGCGCCGTAAATGCGGATGGTCACTGTACATGTAGAACTTCTTATAGCCGGGGGATAATATTTTAAACCGCATTTCGGAGAAGCCATTTCTTACAGGTGTTAGGTAAGGGTATTTGAAATAGGCATAAAAGCGCACCATATCCACCTCTTTACGCTCGTTCATTAATTGCAGCGCCTCTTGCAACTTAGATGGGAATATTTCGAATGGCACAAAGTCTTCCTGTATATAAAGGGTGTAAGGTGTTTTTACGGCATCCTGCCCTTTGTTGATGTTGTTGCCAAGGCCGCTGTTTTTGGGAGTTGTTATCAGCCGGAACGTATAAGAAGAGTGCAGCGCCTTTATCTTTTCAATATGCTCCGGCTTACTCCCGTCGTCCGATACTACGATGTCTTCAAACCGGCAACCCAGTTTGTCAAATGACGCCAGCAGCCGCTCTAGTGAGCTGCTCCTGTTGTAGTGTGTGATCAGCAAGGTTATTCCCGGAAAAGAATATTTTTCATTCATAACAATAACCAGTTTTATAAGCGCATAAACTTCATGTCCCAGGCACATTTCAGCCATTTACCACGCAGGTACACCCACCGGGCAAACAAAAAGAGTGGGCTCCTGCTTTGTCTCCAGTTTGACCGGTTAACAGTACTTGGCTCATCAGCGGAGTTTTTATGTTCGAAGAGGGTACTATGCTCTTCGTAAAATAATGCCTTGCCCTTATTCTGTAAAAACGAAACCGCCATCTTATACTCCGCTATATCACTTTTTTCCCCTTCTTTATATCGGCCGAATTTTTCAAGAAAATTACTTCTTCTCAGGTGCGGGTTGTCGCTGTACATGAAATACTTAAGGTGGCTCATATTCCATGGGCTAAACACTTCTTCCGAAAAACCTTTCCCATACGGCTTCAGGGTAGGGTAGCGGTAAAACGACCAGAAGCGGATATAGTCAAGGCTCTTATCTTCATCAATAAATTCCAGTGCATCCTTCAAATGCCCCGGGAAAATACCAGATGGCACGAAATCTTCCTGTACATATAGTGTATAAGGTGTTTTTACGGCATCCTGTCCTTTATTGAAATTATGAGGGAAACCCTGGTTTTTAGGAGTTGTTACAAGACGGAAATTATATACAGGCTGGATAGCATTTAGTTTAGCTAATTGCTCAGGCTTGCTGCCGTCATCTGAAACAATAATCTCACCGAAACTGCAATTAAGCTCTTTAAAAGATGCCAGCAACCGCTCCAGCGATGCGCTCCTGTTATAATGCGTAATAAGTAATGTTATTTCCGGAAAAGAATTGCTAACATTCATTTTAATAATTAAACTTTTCTGTTTTTTATCTGTCTAATACAATTATCGCAATTACACATTTTATTTATTTTATAAGAGTTTTTTAAAAAGATTTCTTATTGTGCCGGGATAAATTTATCGAGTTAAAATTATCATTTAATATTGGACTTTTAAAGGAATAAAAGAGATTTTACCTAATAGAAATACAGCGTACTTTGAAAATAGCGCATCTAATACTTTGCCATACCTACCCCCAACAATTAAAGCGACTGATCTTGCGGCTGGCTCATCCCGATGCTTCATTTTATATTCATATAGACAAGAAGTCGGACATTACTGCATTTAAGTCTGTGGCAGAAATACCTAATGTTTTTATTATCAATAACAGGGTAAAGGTTAATTGGGCTGGCTATAGTATAGTGCAGGCTACACTAAATAGCTTTAAAGAAATACTTACATCTGGCAGGCAATATGATTACATCAATATACTTAGCGGGCAGGACTATCCTTTAAAACCCACACAAGAAATACACACTTTCTTTGCCAACAACCCCGGCAAGGCATTTATGGAAGCATTGGTGATAGCCGATGAATGGCAGGAAGCAATACCCCGGCTTACCAGGTATCATTTTGCCGACTATAATTTACCCGGCAAGGATACGGTGGAGCGCCTGTTTAACTATGTAATGCCACAGAGAAAAATGCCGGGCAACCTTATACCTGTAGGGCGCTCGTCGTGGCTCACCCTTACCCCGGCATGTGTGCAATATATCGTTGGGTATCTTGATGAAAATCCTGCTCTCGTCCGTTTTTTAAAATTTACATGGGGTGTAGATGAACTGGTATTTCAAACTATACTCTACAACTCTTCATTTAAAAAAGATATAGTATACGACAACCTCAGGTATATAGACTGGTCTGAACATAGGCCCAACCCCAAAGTGCTTACCATGGCAGATGCCGACGTATTAAAAACTTCTCCTAAGTTATTTGCCCGTAAATTTGATCCGGCAAAAGATAATAAAATACTCGATTATCTTGATTCTATTGCTTCTGCGAAGTAGCTTCGCATTTAATGAAAAGCGTGTCTGTAATTACGGTTAATTTTAATCAAAGTGCTGTTACAGAAGCATTGCTCGACTCTATTTTTAAGACCAATACTTACAGCCCCCTCGAGATCATCGTCGTAGATAATGGCAGTAAAATAAATCCGGTACCTGGCTGGCAAACAAAATATCCGGGTGTGAAATTTCTTCGCTCCGAAAAAAACCTTGGCTTCGCAGGTGGCAACAATCTTGGGCTTACTGAAGCTGACGGGGATTATCTTTTCTTTGTAAATAATGATACCGAATTCACACCAAACCTCGTGAACCGGCTATCGCAAACACTGGACATGCATCCCGGCATAGGTATGGTATCGCCCAAAATACGCTACTACGATAAGCCCGAAATGCTGCAATATGCCGGGTATACTAAAATGAATTATTATACTGCGCGCAACAAGTGTATTGGCCAGTATGAAAAAGACGAGGGCCAGTATGATCAGCTTACGGGTAACACCGGCTACATACACGGTGCTGCCATGATGGTAAGAGGTGAGGCAGTAAAGAAAGTGGGTGGCATGCCTATAGTATATTTCCTCTACTTCGAAGAGTATGACTGGTGCGAACAAATACGACGGGCCGGGTATGACATATGGGTAGATATGCAGGCGCTTATTTATCACAAGGAGTCAGTATCGGTGGGGAGTAAGAGCAAGCTGAAGGAGTATTTTATGAACCGTAACCGTATCTTGTTCATCCGGCGGAACTGCGATACGTTTACTTTATGTGTTTTTTTGGTTTATTTTTTACTGGTGGTATTGCCGCGCAATATGGCTAGCTATGCAAAGAACGGCCAGCGGGGTTTTGGCCCTATATTGTTACGGGCTCTAAAGTGGAATATGACACACAACATTAATAGTACAAACCTTGGTTATCCTATAAACGACATTGCATGATAACCACTTTCTGGACCAGCTTGTTTATTGTATTCTATGCGTTTTTTGGTTATGGTATACTGTTATATGTGCTGGTGAAGCTGCGCCAATTGCTAATTGGCAAACGGAAAATACCGGGCAATGGCGGCAACTGGCCTACCGTAACTCTGATCGTTGCCGCTTATAACGAGGCTGACTTTATAAAAGAGAAAATAGCCAATACGCTGGCGCTCAGCTACCCGGAAGATAAGGTGTCGTTCATCTTTGTGACAGATGGCTCTAATGATTCCACTCCCGATATTGTTGCCACCTATCCGCAAATAAAACTGATGCACCAACCGGGGCGTAGCGGGAAAATAGCTGCCGTGCATCGTGCCATGCAACTGGTAGATACTGAGATAACTGTGTTTACCGATGCCAATACCTTCCTGAACAAAAATGCCCTGCTGAATATATGCCGCCATTATGCCGATGCCTCTGTGGGTGCGGTAAGCGGCGAGAAACGGGTGAGCATAGAAAATGTGGGCGACGCTACTGCCGGCGAAGGCTTTTACTGGAAGTACGAATCTAAACTGAAGACATGGGATAGCGAGCTATACTCAGTGGTGGGCGCTGCCGGTGAGCTGTTTAGCATACGCACAAAGCTCTATGAGCCTGTGCCTGCCGATACCATACTCGACGACTTTATGATTTCCATGCTAATAGCTAAGCAGGGCTACCGTATAGTATATGAGCCACAGGCCTATGCCACAGAGGGCGGCTCAGAGAATGTGCAGGAAGAGCTGAAGCGCAAGATAAGGATAGCCGCAGGCGGCATACAGTCTATAGTACGGCTAGGGGGGTTGCTGGTGCCTGTGCCTCATTTTGTGCTGTCGTTCCAGTACATCAGCCACCGGGTGCTGCGGTGGACGGTGACGCCCTTCCTTATGATCCTTGCCTTTATCCTCAACATCATTATCGTTGCCACTACACCAACTCCCATATATACACTGCTGCTGGCCTGCCAGGCGCTTTTTTATGCCTGTTCACTGCTGGGTTGGTTCTTTGAGAAACAGCATATTAAGATCAAGGCGCTGTTCATTCCCTACTACTTTTGCATGATGAACTATGCTGTGGTTGCCGGCATCCGCCGCTACGTCGCAGGCGCGCAGAGCGCGGTGTGGGAGAAAGCGAAACGTCGTTGATTAGTTGATAGGTTGATTAGTTGATAGGTCGGGAGGTGTTCGTTGCGAAAATGAAAGCCACAGCCAGTACGGTTTGGGGAGAAGCATAATAGAAATTCTGTCATGGTGAGCCTCGTCGAACCATGACATGGTGGGTTTTAGAGGTGTTGTTGAATATTGTTTTTACAGCACAACGCGACTATTTTCAGTCTAATACAAGCCTAAAACCAATGGTCTTATTATATTCCAATGGGTTAGCAGAGTTGCGAGATGTAACACGGCAATTGTGAGCGTCATATTCCCAGGAGCCACCCCGCAAAACTTTATTTGTTCCTGATGTTGGACCTTTCGGATTTATTGAGTCTTGCTGTTCATAGTATGAGTCTTGATACCAATCAGAACACCATTCCCATGCATTGCCCGTCATGTCATAAATCTCTAGCTCATTCGATCTTTTTTGGTGAATAGTATGGAGGCTATCCCGGCTATTATCTCTAAACCAACCAACTTCGTTAATTTTATTGCTACCGCTAAATGTAAAATTTTTGCTTGCATTACCTCCTCTTTCCAGCACATTGGGATCCTAAGCTTAGAATTCCACGTGGACAAGTTGTCGCG